>Ga0207989_1000035_pt1 | contig 77573 bp, 44 predicted proteins | sample ETNtaG_7_FD_185777 | JGI IMG/M metagenome (GOLD analysis project Ga0207989, IMG submission 185777) | Marine microbial and viral communities from oxygen minimum zone, Eastern Pacific Ocean - ETNP201406SV65 (SPAdes) (version 2) | ecosystem: Environmental > Aquatic > Marine > Oceanic ... | reverse complement strand
AGATGCTCATCGATCGAGCTTCATATGCCCTTTTCGTCATCGATAGATCGGAGGCAGCTTATGGGTTGGCTTCAGGAAAAAGACTCCATTGTCAAGAGCACATCACATCACTAGTCCCTTCGAAGCATGGCAGAGGGGGGCAATCTGCACAAAGATTCGAGAGGCTGATTGAGGAGGCAGCTCATAACTTCTTCAAGAAAGCAGCAGAAAGAGCGTCAAACTACTGGCTCCCGATGGTCCAGGATCTGAAAGGGGTAATTATCGGTGGACCAGGGGCGACAAAGGACTTCGTTGTGAAGAATGACTATTTCCATCACGAAATCAAGAAACTGATCGCTGAACCTTTCTTTGACGTGGGCTATTCGAATGAGAGTGGCCTGAGGGAGTTGATTCAACGTGCTGGCTCAACAATGGATCAGATAGAGTTAGATGTCGAACGCACAATCGTCGATGAATTCTTGCAGGAGGTGATGAAGTCAAACCCAAAGGCCACTTATGGAGAGATGATGATTCGTTCCGCATTGAACCAAGGTGCAGTCTCCACCCTTCTTCTCTCCGAGGCACTAACAAAGAGGAGAGTCACCTGGTTTTGCAAGGGGTGCAAGAATGAGTGGGTAACCACTCATGAAAAGTCATCCGCAATACCAATTTGCCCTGAGTGCAAATCTGAAAAGGTCATTGAGGACGAGGAGAATTCAATGGATATCATCGATGAACTAACAATATTGGCCGGACACACTTCTGCAAAGGTTCGACTAATCTCACTTGATACCGAGGAGGGTTCGACCCTCCATACTTCTTTCGGCGGAATCGCCGCACTGTTGAGGTACCCAATTTCTTGAGGTGATTTGGATTAGAGATCTGATTAATGAGATGACTCCAACCTTCTCCAAAGCCATGAAATCCCTGGAGGTGGATGATTCGGTATGGCTCCCATTAATCGGAAGAGCAACGGTTGAGGATCATGGTGACGTCGCGCTTCCATGCCATTCTCTTGCAAGTAGGTTGAGGAAATCTCCCCAGGATATCGCAGACCAAATCTGCACGCTCGTTAAGGAAGATCTAGATCCGATTGCAAACGTCTCATCAATTAGTGGATTCGTAAACGTAAGTGCAAAACCAGAATGGCTCTCAGATTCACTCTCTACTCTACTCTCTGATCAAAGATTGGGCATCGAGTTGGAAAAACCTCTCACATTCGCTATCGACTATTCGGCCCCTAACGTCGCTAAGGAGATGCACGTCGGTCACCTGAGGTCTACTGTAATAGGTGATTCAATCGTCAGAATGCTCGAATTCAAGGGACATAGGGCGATTAGGGAGAATCACGTAGGCGACTGGGGCACCCCATTCGGCATGTTGATCGAGCATCTCCTAGATCTCGGCGAGGATCGGGCAGCAAATGAGTTGGGCGTCGGCGATCTGGACTCATTCTACAAACAGGCCAGGGCCAAATTTGTCTCTGATGATGAGTTTGCCGTTCGCTCTAGAAGCAGGGTTGTTCTCCTTCAAGGAGGAGATTCAGAGACACTTCGACTCTGGAGGGTTCTGGTTGACGAATCAATGAGGTACTTCAACGAGGTTTACTCAATGCTAGGAGTTCTACTAACCGATGAAGACATCAGAGGGGAGTCAAGCTACCATGACTTGCTTCCACAGGTCGTTGAACGACTCAAGAAAGTGGGAATCCTGGAGCAGAGCGAGGGCGCAGATGTTGTTTTCCCGGGGGGGTGGGTAAATCGCGAAGGAGATCCACTTCCAATGATAATCCGGAAGGCAGACGGCGGCTACAACTACAGCACGTCTGACTTGGCATGTATTATTGACAGGGTAGAGAGGATCGGTTGTGATGGATTTCTGTATGTCGTAGGAACCCCTCAGAAGCAACACTTCGAGATGGTTTTCCAGGTTGCTATCCAAGCCGGATTCATGAATGAAAAACATCAAGCAATCCACGTCAACTTTGGTTCGGTTCTGGATACCGATGGGAAGGTTCTGAAGAGCCGAGAAGGTGAGGTAATCAAGTTGCACGATCTGCTTGATGAGGCAATAAGGAGGGCCGAGGATGCAATCAATGAGAAGAATCCAGATTTGGTCGGTGAAGAGAGGAAGGAGGTCGCTAGAACGGTGGGCATTGGCGCAGTAAAGTATGCAGACCTCTCCACTGAAAGAACGAAGGACTACGTTTTCGATTGGGAGAGGATGCTCTCTTTCGATGGTAATACGGCACCATATCTACAATACGCCTATGCTCGGATATCCAGTATTTTCAGGAAGTGGGGTGGAGATAGGAATGGCCTCCCCCACTCTAAGATAATCCTCACCTATCCAGAAGAATTGTCATTGTCAAGGCGACTTTCTGACTTTCCTGCGATTCTGGATGACTCAATTTCTACCTTCAGTCCACACAAACTCTGCACGCATCTGCATTCCATAGCCTCATCATTTGCCTCATTTTACGAGAATTGCAATGTCCTAAAAGAGGAGGATGAACAGATCATCAGGAGTCGTCTGGCAATGTGCGATCTAACAGCACGCGAGCTAAAACTCGGTTTAGGGCTCCTGGGAATCGGAGTCCCCGAGAGGATGTAGACCTCCGGTCAGATTGAAAATGAGAAACCCGTCGGAAGGACATGGTTTCCATTGGAGAAAAAGCCCCTGAGTTCAATCTAATTGATCAGACGAACAAGAGTATCAGCCTATCTGAGTATCGTGGAAGGAGGGTGATTCTGGCCTTCTTCCCGGCCGCATTCACTGGGGTATGCACCGAAGAGATGTGCCAGTTCGAACAATCCTCACTTGTTTCGACAGATTCAGATGTGGCTGTCTTGGGTGTTTGTTCTGATTCCAGATTTGCCAATGCCGCGTTTGCAGAGAAGAATGAGATCTCATTTCCAATCCTTTCCGATTACACTCGTTCAACTATCGGGGCATATGGTGTTGCATTACACGACTTTGCTGGAATGGCTGGCTATACTGCGAGCGAGAGGGCCGTATTCATTGTAGATGAGCAGGGTGATGTGATGTGGAAGTGGGTTGGCGAGAACCCGGGCGTTCAGCCAAACTACGACGAGGTCATTGCTGCCTCTCAGGTTTGATGGCTAACCCCAGGCGAGATGGCGAACTAGAGAGCCATAGATCACTCCAGAAACCATCAGGCTCTCTTCATTGAATCGATCCATGTTGTCCAAGTAGGTGTGGTATTCTGACGAGCCGGAGCCATAGCACATCATCGCCAATCCAAACTCATCCATCTCTTCCTGGTGTATCCCAAACACGAATGGTGCATGATCAGAGTTGTATGGCATCTGCTCAGAGGCAAGCTCCCTAACGCTAATGCTGTATCTTTCGTACAGTTCGGGGTGGGACTCAGCAAACTCGTCAACCAAACCCTCTATGTGTTTCACATCCGTTGCACTGTTCCCCTGCAGCATCACTCCGGAATTCCTCTCGGCATCTACATGGTTCATATCCAGGTTGATGTACAGTCTGAGGTTATCCTCCAGCATTTCCCTATGCTTGCTGACCCATTCCGAGGATCCCCAGAGGCCTTCTTCTTCCCCACCCCATGTGCAGAAGTAGATCGTCAATCCAGGTTCTCCCAGTTCTTCTTGCAACAAGCCGAATTGCCTAGCCATCTCCATCACAGTGGCGGTCCCTGCCGTGTTGTCCACAGCACCTTGCCCATTGTATACGGTGTCATGATGGGCGCCAATTACGATCAACTCCTCAGACTCTCCTTCAATAATTCCGCAAGGGACGTGGATGTTGCCATTGTTCTGGTTGTCAACCTCTATTCGGAATTCTAGCATCCCTTCTGAGTTGACTACCTGGTCACGGATGGACTCGCCGACACTCTTCGAGACCATCACGAACCCGATATCGTAGGGTCTTTCCTCAAACTGCGTGATATCCAGAGATTTAGAGTAGGGGACGCAATCACCAGATACCAACTCATCACAATTTTGTCTAGAATTTACCGTAATCAGTCCTCTCAGGCCATTCTCTTGGGCCCGCGTCATCAGTATCGTGTTGCTCTCGGTTCCCGGCTGACCATTCTCGCCATCCATCAGCCATACCAATCCAATGCCATTACTGGCCGCGCTCCAATCCTGTGTTTCATTCCCCATAGCCAAGTCAATCACGTGGACATCACTGCTCGCTGGAATATTCACGCTTCCACTGTATCCCTGGACGACGAAATCTGATCTGTGCTCGAATTGCAACTCATCTCTGTCCAAATCGGCAACAGAGCAAGGTGTTGGGCCTCCGAAAATCCCCCCAACGTTACCAGGCAGGCAGATCATCATTTCGAATGTGTTGCCCATGTAGTATAGTGGAACCTCGAACTCTTCGAGAGTAGAGGGCAATCCGCTATTCGAGAAATTGGTCTTGATCGATTGTGCAGCATTCTCCTCTTCCACAGTTCCAGAAAGCCTCCCTCCCCAGTCCGGATCTCCTAGATCAACCAGCCCTTGGGCATACGCCCTAGTTTGGTTGGCGTCGAAGTCAATTAATTCGTATTCTTCCCCTCCTCCGATCCATCTTGCTAAATCATCCCCGAACAAAACTCCGCCACCTGCCGCACCGAGGACGATCATTCCTGCAACGATCATTGTGGAAGTCGGCTTCCCAAAACTAGGTGGCCATTCAGTCATGTTATGGCAATTGAGCTCTTTCCACCACTATTGAACCCATTCCAGTGTCGGTCGTGACGAGCATCAATCTTCAGCACTGACCTCTTCGCCAGTCCATCTTTTCCCTAAGGAGTGCTCAATGTCTAACTGGTCCAGTATCCTTGCCACAACAAAGTCAACTAGATCCCCAATATTTCTGGGGGAGTGGTAGAATCCTGGACTTGCAGGAAGGACGATTACTCCCCATTCGGAGAGGTTGTACATCGCTTTCAAATGGGGGGTGGAGTAAGGGGCCTCCCTTGGAACTATGATCAATTTCCTCCTCTCCTTCATTGCCACCAAAGCACTCCTAGTCGCAAGGTTGTCACTAATTCCGGCAGCGATTTTCCCAATGGTTGTACCACTGGCCGGACATATGACATACGCATCGAATCTAGCAGACCCCGATGCTGCTCTAGCAGCAAGGTTCGCATTATCTTCGAGATTCACACCTTCTCTGTCAGCCAATTCGCGAGGGGTGATGCCGCATTCAAGATCCAGATTAATGGCCCCAGTGCTAGTGACTATCAGGTTCACAGACCACTTGTGTTCGACCAGGGCTTCAATCAGTCTGACGCAGTACTGCGCTCCTGATGCCCCGGTAAGTGCAACAACGGCCTCAGGCATGCCATCGCGGCATACCCCATCCATTCAATGGTTTCCCAACCTCACATCGACCGTTCCAGGCACTCTGCAAGGAACTCATACTCTTCGACACTGTTGTAAAGTTGCGCTGATATTCTGATGTATCTCCTTCCATGGTGCCTCCATGGGAAAACAGGGACTTGGATTCCAAACTCATCAAGAAGATAGTTGTGATAGGGGTCGCCCTCCATGCTCATCGGCCCCACCCCCCCCTCTCCGGGCATCTCCACAGAAGCTATCGATGAGACCAATGAGTCAGGAACTGGCTCCGTGGTCCCAAGTGCCCCGCAGAGAATCTTCCTCCCCTCTAGTGCCAATGACCGGTTCCTTTCCATAATCTCGGGCCATCCGCCTTCGACGAGACCACCTAGGAATTCAATTGCTAGTGGTATGCACAGCCAGGGGGTCGGGTCTTGGGTCCCCGGCCACCCAAACTCAAACTCAAACTTCTCTTGGTCGGTGCCTTCGAAGCTGGCTCCATGGCTTATGCTTAGCGGCCTCACCATCTTCTTGAGATCAGACCTAATGTGGAGGAAGGCAGAACCCTTCGGAGTGCAGAGCCATTTGTGACAATTCCCAGTGCAATAAGCAGCATCCATATCCCTGAGATTTAGAGGAACAATGCCCGGTCCATGTGCCGCATCAAGGAGAACATCAACTCCTGATGACTGCAACTCTGAGACGAGCCTTTCGAAGGGCATCCTAAGGCCTGTGGCACTAGTCACGGTATCCACCATAGCTAGGACTGTTCGTTCGGTAACAGAACTCATAATCAGGTCTACGATTTCTTCCTCTTCCCTTACTCTAAATGGGACTTCTACAACCACTGTCTTCGCACCCGCCCTCTCCGTAACGAAGTCGACAGCATTCCAACACGCCTGGTAGCTATGGTTGGTGACTAGTATCTCATCACCGGGATTTAGGAAAAGGCTTCTGAGTACCGTATTCACTCCTTCTGTGGTATTCTTCACGAATGCCATCCCCTCTGGATCCGCATTCATGAATTCTGCAAGTTTGTTTATCGAGGAACTGATCATAGGGATGTAATCTCTTTCAAAGAACCTGACCGGGTCACTCTCGATGGTTTCCCTAAGCCTACTTTGCTCTTCAAGAACTGCAATAGGTGTTGCTCCGAAGGAGCCATGATTCAGAAAACAGGTTTCTCTAGAGAGCATCCAGTGCTCAGCCAAATCACTCCTCGGGGGCCTGTTCAAACTAGCATCTCCGGACTCCAATCTACAGGGCTATTCGGTACCCTGCCGAGATTTTCCTCACAGGTCAGTATCAGTCTCTCCTCAATTCTCTCGAAGTTTATTGTAAGCCCCTGGTCGTCTTTCTGATATCCCAGTTTCGAAAGGCTGGTGTGTGTTCCTGCGGGAATACCACAGCATTCCAAATCCTGCACTCTGGACCCGGGAGTGTCTATGTTGATAGACATCCCATGGCGACTAACCCAATGAAGGAATGAAAGCCCGATTGAGCAAATCTTGTGCCCATCGACCCATGCCCCTTGCATCGCATCATCCCTGTATGCGGAAACCCCGCATCCAGCAAGGGCCGCAATCGCCCAGTCTTCCAGTCTACCAATTATCCCCCTGATACTCTGATCCCCGATTTCCCATTTTACAATCGGATATACAACAAGTTGACCCGGTCCATGCCAAGTAATTCCCCCACCCCTGTCTGTGAGACAAGTTGGATATCCATCAACGACGACATTGTCACGGACTGCCTTGGGCCCAATCGTCACTATCTCTGGGTGCTGTACGAAGATCAAGGCGTCACCAATCTCATCTGCAATCCTCCTTTTCTGGAGATCCTTCATTGACTCAGCCATTACTTGATAGTCTACTATCCCGCACCTCAGTACGTCAATCCCGCTCATTCGAACCCTCAATTGATGTGGATGGCATGCCCTAGGGTCTTGAGTACGCTCTCGTGGAATGCCTCGGCCATCGTTGGATGGGCATGCACAGTCCCTGCCACGTCCTCAAGTAGCGCCCCCATTTCCAGGGCCAACACGAACTCCGCGTGCAACTCTGCCACGTGGCTGCCTACTGCTTGTACCCCTAGGATAACGTGATCGGACTCTCTGGCTGTTACTCGAATGAAACCCCCTGTCTTCTCGGCCTCCAGGCTCAATGCTCTACCATTTGCAGCAAGCGGGAACTTGCCGACAATGATTTCCTCGCCCCTTTCTTTGGCTTCATCAGGAGTAAGGCCCACAGACACTATCTCAGGTTCGGTAAAGACGATTGCGGGGATAGCTACCTTGTCGAATTCTCGTTTGTGGCCAGCGATAATCTCCGCCACCATCTCTCCTTCTGCACTAGCCTTGTGTGCAAGCATCGGCTCTCCAGCCACGTCCCCAATTGCGAATACCCCTGGGACAGATGTTCTGCATTGCCTGTCGGTTCTTATGAAACGCCCCGAACCATCCATCCTAACTCCGGTGTTTTCCAACCCCCATCCTTTGGTATTGGGCTTCCTTCCCACCGTGACTAGAACCTTGTCCACCTTCGCCTTGTGCTCAGTTCCACCTTTCTCAAATGTCAACTCGACCTTTTTCGATGCTCCCTTGCCCTTGATTTCGACACCCATGGCCAGTGAATCGGTATGGACTGAAACTTTGTGCTTCTTCAGCCATAGTTCCAGTGGTCTCCTGATTTCCTTATCCATAATCGCCAAGACGCTACTCATCCCCTCTACTACGGTAATTTCGGAACCCAGCTTAGCCAGCGCGCACCCCAATTCGAGGCCAATATAGCCCCCTCCGACAATTGCCACACTCTTCGGCAGTGATTCTAGATCCAATGCTCCGGTAGAGGATAGAACAAACTCCTCGTCACATGGCATGAATGGTAAATCTATGTGGCTAGAACCGGTAGCGATAATTACGTTCTCTGCTTCTATCTTTACATTGCCGCCACCAGTATCGACGGTGCAACTCTTGGGGCCATCGAAACTGGCCCATCCCTTGATCAAGTCAGCTCCAGCAGCTTTCAGAAGCCCCTCCACGCCCTTGTTCAATCTATCAACAATGGAGTCCTTCCAAGATACCAGACCTCTCATGTCAACTTCAGCATCACCTTTGACAAACAGGCCCATGTGCCCCCCTTCAGCAGAGTGCTGGCTAAGTGACTCAAACCTCTCTGCAGCGTGTATGATTGCCTTGCTTGGAATACATCCCCTGATTAGGCAAGTTCCTCCTGCCTTGTCACCCTCTACGACAATCGTATCAAGTCCAAGTTGTGCTGACCGTATTCCTGCCACGTAACCCCCCGGGCCAGCACCAATTACCAAGACCTGGCACTTACGTGATTCTGCCATCTGAGTTCCTCACATGAAAATGAGTGCTGGATTTTCCAGCATTCTCTTGAGGTGCTGAATCAGGGAAGCCCCGTCTGCCCCATCGACCACCCGATGGTCAAAGGCGCTTGATAGGTTCATAATTCTTCTAACAACTATCTTTCCATCCCTGACAACAGGCATCTCTCTGGCCTTGTGTACTCCAAGGATAGAAACCTCTGGATGGTTGATTATTGGGGTAGCCCCCAATCCACCTTCGCGCCCCAGGCTTGTGATCGTGAAAGTGGATCCGGTAAGCTCGTCTAGACTCGCACTTCCATCTCTTGCAGATCGGGATACTCTCTGCATTTCCGATGCAGCATTCCAGATGTCCATAGCCTCAACATGCTTAACCACTGGGACATACAGGCCGCGCTCAGTCTGGGTCGCAATTCCCAGGTTCACCGCTCCCTGCCTGTTCACAACTCCTCCTTCGTCATCGAAGTGAGCATTGCATTCAGGATGTTCAGGCATAATCTTCGCGAGAGCCAGCATGATGAATGGCAGGTATGTCAATTTCGGTTGTGTCTCATCTTTTGTCGAGTTGAGAACCTGTCTCAAAGACTCTAACTCAGTAATGTCGACCTCTTCGAAAAATGAGAAGTGCGGAATCCTGCTCTTTGATAGACTCATTTGCTCAGAGATCTTTCGCCTCAGTCCAACAACCTTCACTGGCGTCACCCCTGTCCTCTTCACTGAGTAGGCCATAGGTGAGGCACCCGAAATTGCTCCACCAGCGGCTATGAATGCATCCAAATCAGCATGCCTGATTCTTCCAGCCGGCCCCGATCCTCTTACGGTTGACAGATCAACGTCGTTCTCTCTTGCACGCTTCCTAACTGCAGGACTCGCAAGAACTCGTCCGGTTGTTGGTTGAGATGGCGGAGCGGGAGAAGGTGTCGGAGCGGGAGAAGGTGTCGGAGCGGGAGAAGGTGTCGGAGCGGGAGAAGGGGTCGAAGTGGTATCCGATGGCTCGTCATCCACATCTTCAACTTCCTCTTCACTTGCTGATATTTCTTCCCCGGTATTGATTTCGAGTAGAGTTTTCCCGACTGCAATCATGTCTCCTACACCTCCGCTTAGAGAATCGACTACTCCGCTCTTAGGGGATGGAATCGTCACCGTTGCCTTGTCAGTCATCACATCGACAATAGGATCATCTTCGGAGACCGAATCGCCAACCGAGACGTGCCATTGTACTACCTCTCCTTCAACCACTCCTTCTCCGATATCGGGCAACTTAAACACGAAATTCCCCATCTTACTCCTCCTGTGTTTTTACTATCGCCGCTGCGATTCTAGATGGTCCGGGCATGTAATCCCATTCAGTAGTATGGGGGAATGGCGTGTCCCATCCAGTGACCCTTTCGATGGGCGCCTCAAGGTGGTAGAAGCACCTCTCCTGTATCGAAGCCGCCATTTCCGCACCGAAACCACTAGTCTTAGGAGCTTCATGGACAATCACGCACCTCCCCGTCTTCTCGACTGAACTTACAATCGCCCCCCTGTCCCAGGGAATCAGAGTCTGCAGGTCAATTAGATCACATGATACCCCACTGCCCCTGATCGCTTGCTCGCAAACATGGACCATGGCACCCCAGGAGATAACCGTGCATTCGCTTCCTTGTTCTGCCAATCTTGCCTCGCCAAGGGGGATTCTGTATTGGCTCTCTGGAACCTCGGCCTCTGGATGTTCAGCCCAAGTAGGTACGTTGTGGGGATCTCCGTAGAATGGCCCTCGATAGCATCTCTTTGGTTCGAAGAAAACGACAGGATCATTGCACTCGATTGCACTAATCAGGAGACCCTTTGCATTGTACGGAGTTGAACAGTAGACCACCTTTAGTCCCGGAGTATGAGTGAATTGAGACTCTGGGGACTGTGAATGGTGATGCCCGCCCCTAATGCCACCGCCCGCTGGCGTCCTAAGGGTGACAGGCGACCAGAATTCTCCTCCTGACCTGTGCCTTACCTTGGCCATCTCGTTCACAATCTGATCATAAGCCGGGAAGATGTAGTCAGCAAACTGAATTTCCACTACTGGCCTGAGTCCATTTAATCCCATGCCAAACGCAGTTGCAGCAATGCCCCCTTCCGAAAGCGGCGAGTCGAAAACACGATGATTCCCATGTTTCTCTTGCAACCCATCCGTTGTTCTGAATACTCCTCCAAAGTACCCGACGTCTTCCCCGAAGATGATTACATTAGGATCGCTATCTAGCATATTGTCGAGAGCGCTGTTTAGTGATTGAATCATATTCATGTTTGCCATTTTCAACCCCCCATCATCTCGTCATGCTGCTCTCTCAGGTGCCAAGGCATTTCTTCGTACACCTCTGTGAAAATAGTATCCGCAGAGGGATATGGGCCATTGGCCAGATCTCCGAATTTTACTGCCTCCTTGTAAGCATCAATAACCTCTGAATCGATCCTTTCCTCCAGTTCTTTGTGCCGCTCCTCACTCCACTCTCCCAATTTAATCAGGTGACCTTTCAGCCTATCCACGGGATCGCCACCCGGCCACTTGGTATGCTCTTCCTTGGGCCTATATCTGCTGGGATCATCACTGCTGCTGTGTGCTCCTGTTCTGTAAGTTAGAACCTCGATGTGAGTGGCCCCAGAACCTGCAGCAGCCCTCTCTCGTGCCCATTTGGTTACTGAATATAGCGCCAGGAAATCATTTCCGTCTACTCTGATGGAAGCAAGCCCGAAAGGAATCCCCCTCGACGCGAAATCCCCCATCCCGGAAGCGAAGTTGGAATGTGTTGAAATTGCCCATTGGTTGTTTACCACATTCAGAATTACAGGGGCCTTGAACACACTTGCGAAGTTTAACGCATAGTGATAATCCCCCTCAGCGCTCGCCCCATCCCCTATCCAGGTAATCGTAACCTCATCCAGTCCCTTGTACCTCGATGCCAAACCAACTCCAACAGCCTGGCTGAACTGTGTTCCAACGGGGCTGGAAATCGAAATGAAACGTCCCTCACGATACGAATAGTGTACTGGCATCTGCCTGCCCTTGATATTGTCTTCTTCGTTCCCAATACAGTGGCAGATCATGCTAACCATACTCCTGCCTCTGACGAATTGAGCTCCCGGCTGCCTGTAAGTTGGAAAAATCCAGTCTTGCTCCTCCAAAGCCATTGTTTGGGCGATAGCAACTGCCTCCTCTCCCAATGAACGCATATAGAATGACAGTAGACCAGTCCTCTGCATTTTCATCATCCTATCGTCGAAGATCCTCAATCTGACCATGTGTTCCAAGCCGGTTCTGAGTTGATCGGCGGAGAGTCCAGGGTCCCATTCCCCAGAGGCATTTCCATCGTCATCAAGAACCCTGACTAGGCCCTTTGCCAGGTTCACCGTATCTTGGAAATGACAATTCTTGGGGTCAGGCATCGGGTAATCGCCAGGTTTCCATGGCCAGTTTTCGAAACTAGATTCCTCCCCTGGTCTGAATGGGGCGTCAGGAACGTGGATTTTCCCACCAGCGTCCTTAGTGGCCATGTTTCACTCCTCCCTTATCATGAATTATCAACCTCTGCAACAGCCAATCTCTTCTGTGACAGGATGTGACTAACCGCAGAACCCGTAGAGTCTCGTGAAACCACCGGCTCACCACCCATTGCTTCCTCCCAAAGAAGTCCTGCTCTGTAGCTAGACCTAACCAGAGGTCCGCTAGCCACGGCCCTGAAACCAAGATTCCTGGCGAGGCCATCCCAGTCTGCAAACCTGTCTGGTTCGGGAAACCTGTCTACTGGGAGGTGCATGAGGCTAGGCTGCAGATACTGTCCTAGCGTAATCATGTCTACTCCAGCCTCACGAATCATCCTCATAGCATCTTCAATCTCCTCATCTGTTTCTCCCAGTCCGACCATCAGACTAGTCTTCGTAAGTAGTTCTGGGCGTATTTCCTTTGCTTCCCTGAGAATTTCTAGTGATAGTCCAAAGGAGGCCCTTCGATCTCGAACTATTTTGTCTAGACGAGGGACACACTCGACATTGTGTGCGAAAACTCTCAGAGGCAGGCCATCTAACATTTTCTCGAGAGCGTCGAGATTTCCATCTAGATCGGAACAAAGCAATTCCAATCCAACATCTGGATTCTTTTTGGCAACCTCTACGATACATTCCCTGTAGTGCATTGCCCCCCCGTCTTGAAGGTCATCTCTGTTTACAACAGTAATTACTGCATAGCTAAGCCCCATCCTGAAAACTGCATCAGCCAACTCTTTGGGTTCTTGTGCATTTAGTTCTGAAGGGGTCTTTACGGTCCCGACCGCACAGAATCTACAACCTCTAGTGCAAACTTCACCCGCCACCATGAAGGTCGCAGTGCCCCGGCCCCAGCAGTCGTGAACGTTCGGGCACCGTGCCTCCTCGCAGACAGTATTCAATCCATGAGCCATCACATTGCCCTTGGTGGCGTTGTATCTCGACTGAGACAGACCAGTCGGCAGCGACGTCTTGAACCATGAGGGGAGCCTCTTCCTCATGTTTTTCCTTTTTTCCAGGGGGCTAATCGCACTGGTGCCGCCACAACCTCCGGGCGCCCCTACTTCGGAATCGATGATTGGCAACCGCCTCTCCATCGTTATCAGCGGATAGAAGAACGACATTAACCGTTCTCATTGTGAAGTCCCACTTCTTGTGAGCAATCGGTAAAGTGTGTGGTCCCCTGCGGAATGTATGCGCGGGACGGTTTTGGTAACTGGGGGAGCCAAAAGGATAGGTCGAGAAATTTGTCTGAGGCTTTCTGAAGAGGGATTCTCCATCGCCATCCACTACAGAACTTCCGAACATGAGGCGAACCAACTGGTTGAGGATATCGAGTCCAATGGTGGGAAGGCCATGTCTCTACAATGCGATCTAAATGATTCTGATTCCGTGAAAGGATTAATTCACAAGGCAAACGAATCACTTGGCACTGTAGTGGGAGTTGTGAACAACGCCTCCTTCTTCTCTTTCGACAGGATTGAAAGCATCTCAGAAGAACTGTGGACAGAACACATGAGGGTAAACGCATTTGCCCCGCTTGTCCTAATCGCCGAGTTGTCAAAGTCTGACCAAGAAGCTTCATGGGTCGTGAACGTTTTGGATTTCAAGATCGAATCACCAAATGCAGATTACCTCTCATATACGGGTTCAAGATTCGCAATGTACGGCTTGACCTCCGCTCTTGCAATTGATCTCGCCCCAAGAATCAGAGTTAACTCGGTTGCACCAGGGCACGTTCTAACCAGTGATGTTCTAGATGCAGATTCGCTCAAGGAAGTGCAGTCCCGATCCCCACTTGGGTTCGGACCTTCTGCAAATGACGTGTCCGAGGCAGTATTCTTCCTGGCGAACTCCCCTTCAATCACAGGTCAAACCATCTTCGTTGACTCCGGTGAGCGCTTTAGACAGATGGAAAAGGATCCGGCATTTGACAAGGAGGGAAGAAATTGACAATCACAACTCATCATCTTAGTTCCATAATCGGAAACCTCGAGTCTAATGAATGGACAACATTACGACTCGAAGACGTGGTAATGGATCTGGACATAGGTGCACACGATTACGAGAAGGGGGTGAAGCAACCGGTTAGATTCGATATCGAAGTTTTGCTCGAAGGCGCAGACTCTCCGATCAATGATCAAATTGGAGACGTTCTAGACTACGAGTATCTCTATCGCTCAATAGAAACAGCCACTTCCAAGAGGAATACCCTCATGGAGACAATTGCCTCTTCAATACTGGATTCCATACTACTTCCAGAGAATGTTGTAGCAGGAGTGGTATGCTTGACCAAGACTTCCCCCATTGGCTTTGATGGTAAGTTTGGCTGCACTTTGGCAAGAGTAAAACGCGAATTTGAGAATTAATGGTGCAGGGGATGGGATTCGAACCCATGAAGCACTAAGCACCGGAGCTTAAGTCCGGCCCCTTTGACCAACTCGGGTACCCCTGCAGCCTAACGAGCATCGACTTTCGATTTCAACCGAGCGGACAATAACATGCTATAACCGACGCATCCACCACTCTAGACTCCCGAACTCTTTAACATCCCGGATGCGGCGCACAATCGTGCGAAATCGCAAGACCCGCTTCTCTGTACGTAAAACTACACTGGTCTCACTGTCATTGGCATTATTGATGCTTATCCCCACTGGCCTCGATTTGGAATCTCCAGAACTTCCCGATTACAAGGCATTCAATGCCTCAGAAAGTGCTCCAGATGCCAACTTGTACAAGCTATACTTCGTACAACCGGGTCAGAACCAGACTGCTGGAATGGATGGACTGATCAGTACGCAACCGCCTGAGGGGGACGCGGATCAGGAAGTGGCAAGCGCATTGGATGACGATGTCCAATTCATGACCATTTCATTGATGTCATCGATGGAATTCTTTGGGAGGAAGTTCCATGGAAATGAGTCATACTATATCCCAGTTGAGCTATTCCTCAAGTCAGAGGGTTCTCAGAATTCAAATGTCGATTGGACAGTTTCCGTTATGACTTCTGAGAGGACCATTGGCTCCACAACTTATTCCGGTTCCGTATGCTCTTCATCATTTGGCAGCAGTTGCGATTTTGATCACGAGATTGTCGACGTAGGGATAGGCAATTCCGAATCATTCCAAGTCGGGAAGAACGAGCGACTGATAATAAGGGTTAGAGCCAGCATGTCGGGGTGCGACAGTAGCGACAGCCCGTTTGGCGCTAGCTGTTCTGCAGATGTTGCATTCAATAACATCGATAATGAGCCAAACAAATTCTCCAAGATGGAGGCAAACGGAAATGCACTGATGAATAGCATCATCGTAGTCCAGAGGGAGGGTGCAAACATTGCTGATGGTTCTGTGATAGACTGGTACCCGAATGACATTGTCGAGGACAGGGAGATGCAGTTTTCCATAGATGCAATCAGCGCATTTGGGAGTGCAGATATCTCAAGGGTTGACATCCTGATGAGGGGCCCGGATGGAAACTATGAGGTCGATGAAAGAATAACTGGTGACATGGAGGAAATAGAGGATTCCAGCACAGGAGTCTTTGGCAAATTCCTTTTCACCTACGATAGTGGACTTTCTCCAGGGGAGTATACTGTATTCCTCAGGGTCCGGGACGTAGGTGGTAACGAAATTGAAATCGAGCACGAACCGATAGAGATGCACCAGTTCGGGGTGTCACTGAAGCACAGGTTCGATCGTTCAGTTGAGTACTTCGCCCCCGGGAAGGTCACCCCCGTCCCGATGGTTCTTGTCCATAGGGGAGATTCCACCAAGTCGATGAACGTAGAACTCGAAGTTTTGACCAATTTGGGCAGCTCTTGGTTGGTTGAGTTCGACTCCCCAGCAGGATACGAGATGAGCTCTGGAGGTACTGTGATTAATCCAACTGTGACTCTCACAGCCCCCGATGATCTGACCGGGATGCCGAAGAAGATTGAGATCCGAGCGATCGCCGAGGCCGATGTGGAGGGGGTTATCTCGGTTGTCCATCAGGACACGCTCGTACTAAACGTGGAGAAGATTGACGTCTACCAGCCCCCGGTAGTTTCAGTCTGGTCCGAGGATCACAAAACACCGATAGCGAACTCTTCCAGAGGTGATGCCCTGGATTCGACCATTCCCAGATTCGCCGAGTACGGGGAATTCAACCCATTTATTTTGGAGATTTTCAATACTGGTTTTGATGCTGATACATTCAGGATCGACATTCTGAAGAGATCGAAATCAATCTTCCAATTGCACGATAATCTAACTGGGCAGAGGATTCTCCAAGATGAGGGTGATGGAACTTTCCATACTCCTTTACTAGAGAGGCACAGCACAAAGGTCCTGATACTGGGGGTTAAGCCAAGCCTAGACAGGGAGGATGAGGATATTGGGGAGATTGAGATAGAAGTAATCAGCGGAGGAAATGCCTCTACCACAACTACTGTTTCATTCACAATCCAGAGAACATATGGGATAAGGGGGGAGGTCTCGCAGGATTGTGATGGGACGCCCCTGGGTCACATGAAGGTGGCCCTTTGTGCACCAGGACAGGATAGGCCTGAATTGGATTTCAGGGCCAGATTGACGAATAGTGAGACAGATTTGGAAGCAGCATCATGGTGGCTGCTTCAGAACCCCGCATCGTTGAAGGAAAATACCGACAGAAACTCTGCTTATGGCCAATGGGATTTCAGAATAACAAATTCGGATGGAGAATCAGTTCCTCGAGTATCCCTTGGGCCTGGGGACTTCACAGAGGTCTTCATCAGCGTAACCCTGACTAATCAGGTAGAGGTTGGTAATCATACTGTCTTCCTGAGGATTGTTGAGGACATAGAAGAAGACGAACCAAGATATTTCGATCTTCCTATGACCTTCGAAATTGAAGCCGATCAACCGATGTTGGAGATTGTTCAGGTTTCCCAGAATACTAAACTTGCACCTGGAAATGACTATTCTATCCAGATGAAAGTGAAGAATGACGGAAACAGTCCAATGACTGTTCTGCTTGAAGCTGACGTAGACGAGAGTGGGTGGGATGTGAGCATCGGTGGCCTTTCGGGTTCTCCCTTGATAGAAATTGAAGCGTTTGATGAGGTCACATTTAATGTGGAGGTTTCTGTATCTAGTTCGGCAAACAACGGAGACTCAATTCCGATTTCAGTTACTGCCACCCCACTAGACACAGAGCAGAGTTTCCCGGAGTCTCTAACTGCCAAGTTCACTCTTACGGCAATAGTAGAGATCGGGTCTTTCGTCGATATAATTGTTAACGAAATGGCCCATCCTAGGCCAATCACTCTTGTTCTGGTCTTGGTCAGTGTTCTATTTCTGTTCGCTGGTATTCAGAGCAGGCTCAATAGGAGAAGGTGGGCAGCACAGATGAGGATGCTGGAGACTTTATCTGACGATGAGGTTGAAGTCCAAGGAAACACCCCCGAGATTCCTGCACCAGTCACCGTAGAAGAAGAACATAGGGGCGTAGATAAGTACGATGATGATGACGTCGAGCTGATATAGTCTGCAAATGTACGAACGACGCTCCATTCTTCTTAAGACCCAAAGTTAGCGGCCTACAAAACGGGACTGGCATCTATGCATTTAGCAAATCAAAATTATGGGGAATCTGGGTCCGTGGCCAAGAAGAGATCAGCCTCACTTCTGACCTTCTTGATGCTAATGTCAGGGATGGCCTCCATGCAATTAGCCGTCTTCGAGGCCTCTGCTACTGTGAACGACCAGGATGCAGACGGACTCCCGTATGGGATTGAGTTCCTGATCAACACTCAGCCACAGGATTGGGACTCGGATAACGATGGGCTTCCTGATGGGTGGGAATGGCAATATGGTTTAGACCCCCTATCGTCATCTGGAGAAAACGGCTCCACGGGAGATCCCGACTCCGACGGACTCACAAATCTGAACGAGTATCTTTACGGAATCCCCTCGGGTTGGGATGAGCCTTCTACTACGAACGTCCTGGACAATGGAGTTTGGTGGAATGGAACAATTCCTGTTTCGAACTGGGACGAGGAGAGCGCAATGCAAGTGATTCAGGGTTCTGGTTCAGACGGCGCAGACGAGGATCCAGTAGGAAACATCTGCACTGATACGTTCGACAACGATCATGATGGAATGGTCGATTCCAATGATCCAGACTTCGATGGGGATGCCGATTGCAGCTCCAATGATGATGATGGCGACGGAATCGAAGATGAGGATCCCAATGGTTGGGATACCGATGGAGACGGAATGCCTGATGGGTGGGAGGCAGCAAATGGCCTTGATCCGACCTCGAACTCAAACCAAGATGGGACTTTTGGGGACCCAGACTCAGACGGACTATCAAATATTTACGAGTACGTCAACCCTGCATGGGGGACTAGGAATGGGTCGACATTCCCACCAACACAATACTTCAGACCCGGGCCAATCAACATGACGATAACTGAGTCCCCCTGCAATCCAGTACTTTCCCTCGGTCCTGGTGGGTGTGGAATCTTTACCGCCGAGGTCGATGGAATAACCCAGACTGACCCACAGAACAACGATACCGATGGAGATGGCCTGAATGACTCCCTGGAGGGTCTCATCTTACTTACTGACCCAACCTCTCCGGATACTGACTCGGATGGAATTCTCGATGGAATCGAATACAATGGCTCGTATGGTGATCCGGCCCAGGGGTCAGACCCTAGGGATAACAACACGGATGGAGACCATTTGGATGATGGGGACGAAGATCTGAACGGCAATGGGGTGGTTGATCCCGGTGAGACTGATCCAACGAGAATCAACGACGAGGGCGATTTCGATGGCGATGGACTGCAAAACTGGGAGGAGAACAACTCCTGCACTCTGTGGAACGTTTCCGACTCAGATGGAGGTGGAGTAAGTGACGGGGACGAAGGCTTCCCGGGGCAGACCGATCCGTGCACATCCATTTTCGAACTTGTTTTCACAATTATTTCCTGGGATGGAGATGCCGACACGCTAATCATCAACTCCACAGAAGGGATTAATCCAGATCCGGTGGATTGGAGGGGAAATGCGCCAATGGCTTACTTCGTATCCCCCAATGGTACTCGGACCCCATTCAGCTATGCCTCCCTAGAGGAGCCATCCTTCCTGAAAGGGGTGGATACAGAACCCCCTACAGGAGCAGCAACGATTTTGTTCACCAATGGATCTTGGTGTTGGGATGCTTCTGTAAATGCCACAAATGACCCATGGTGCGATGATGACTACAAGGACTCGGATGGGGATGGTCTCGCAGACTGGGAAGAATTGACAGCGGCTTGGGGGTTCCTATCTGATCCGACACAATACGACTCCGATGGAGATGGCGTCAATGACCTATCTGAGACTCTGAATCTAACTGACCCAAGAGAGCCTTGTCACAATCTCCTTGATTCCGATGAGGATGGACTCAACAACTACTTCGAGAATACCACGGGATGCTCAATGATTTTTGGAATCGGGGGTTTTGGATTCGGAGGAAATTTCACTTCTGACGTTTGGTTCACTCTCTGGAACGTAGCAGATACTGACAATGGAGGGGTCGAGGACGGGCAGGAATATCTAGACGGGACAAACCCTCAAGACAATCCTGATGACGATGTCAACCCCCTCGATACTGATGGTGATGGCATACCGGACATAATCGAGCAGGATTTAGGAACTGACTGGCTCGACCCCGATTCCGATGGAGGGGGGATACCTGATGGCGAAGAATGCCCAGAGGATTTCTGGGTTCTGGACTGCATTGGGTCTCCCGGTGATCCTTTCGACCCCATTGATGACATACAAGAGAACGCACTGATGTTTACTGCCACCAATAGTTCCGAGGGACTCGATCCAACTGTCAAACACTACTGGAGGTGGCATACCTATGACTTCTACACTGGAGTTTCGTGGGGCGTGAATAGCACCCTCGTGGGCAATACCCAAGTTACTCCGGAATTCTCCACAGAACAAGGGGTGGCAGACCAGTCTTTCTGGAATCACTCAGGGCCACTATCTTGGGAGATAATTTTCGATGAAGCCGGATACATCGGTCCCGGGCAGGAACTAATACAACCTCACAATGTGGTTAATTATACGGCCTGGGTGGATAGTTCCGCCGGACTAAACTTCTCCAACTACACTCGTGACATAATCGTCGATAGTGCCGTCATCGAAGCTCTATACGTCAACGCTCCAGAGGTGGTATTATCTGCTGTAATTCGTGAGAATTCGACAGCATTCGCCGATTCCGATTACGGCAAGGACCTACCTCAAGACTTCATGAACAACTCAGGTTTCGTCGCCAACCTTACTCAGGATGTCATAGACCAGTCGGGGGCGATCTCAGCTTGGGAGAAGGTCACTGCAATTCAGAATTTCATAGTGAACGGTAATGACACAATCTCTTTCCTAAGGAATCACTACGGTTCGGGTAGGGAAAGCGGTCTTGGAATAGATAGTGATGTTTCTCATTGGATTCTAAATTCATCTAGGGAAGGAGACTGTGATGAGTTTACTTCGGTCTTCGTGACTATGCTTAGGATGGCAGGCATACCTGCACGCAAGGTCACTGGCTTTTCAGGTGGCTCATGGGATGGAAAGGCATTCAAAGTGTACGGTAAAGATTTCTCTAGATGGGCCGAGGTTCATCTCCAGACCAATCAGAACCAGGGTGAGCTAGATCTTGGTTGGATTCCCTTCGAAGCTTGTCCCCTCATGTCCGAAGTAAGGGTTAATGTGGAGTCTTGGGGGCCAACGTCAGTTGAGAGGAATACAACCACATCAGAACACATCTGGGTCGAGGGGACCTTGGAGTTTGTAGAGAACCAGACTCTGGTGGATAACATCTCACTCTCAATGTACCTTGTCGAACCCAGTCAATCCGAAGAGGTGCCTGGGAGTGCCACCATTCTGGAACACATGGTGGCCATTGTGACAACGAATGAAAATGGCTCATTCAATCTAACAGGCCTACCTCCTCAAATAATACAACCAGGTTTCGGATCTCTGGTGATCCTCACCACCGAGATGGGATATGTCGGCATCCAAGGAATTCCCATGCCGTGGCAAGTCAATATCACAGATGACGTATCCTTGTCTATTACCAGTCCAACCCCCGTGGGCCAACCAATGCTAGGGATTGGAGTCAACTCGTCAATAACCGGACAACTTTCTTGGGCAAGTTCACCTTTCTTGGATCCTTCAATTGTGGATGACCTGCAGGTCGTTCTGAACTACTCTTCGGATGTAGATGGCGAGGTGTCGGTTGCTTCCGGAGTTTCCGGAGGGGGGTATTACGAGTTCATAGTACCAATCGACGAGACAGAACCCCTCGGATTAATGGATGCCGCTATTTCATTCCAGGGTTGGCATTTCGATGATCTGAACAATGCCACCACCCCTTCTTACCACGCGCTTCCAGGTATCCTGCCCTTCGAGCTGAACATCACGCTATCTCCGAATCTAACAGCAGAGATTCAGTCCCAAGGACAGAATAACTCGATTCTGGAGATTGGAAGCAATATCTATCTGAACGGAACTGTACTCAGTAGGGGCCCATCGCCTACACCGCTAAATGGGACATTGATTCTAGAGATGCGAAGAGCTGATCTCTCAGGGCCCTTCCAAGAGTTGACCACATGGTACCTCAATGACTCCTCATGGGGGGCCACTCCTGGGGATTTCTCAATCGTTTGGTCCTTCTCTGCATCTGACGTACCTCTTCCTGCAGGGCCGGTCGATGTACGTCTGCAGTTCGACTCTGATGACTTGAATTCGAATGACCAAGAACAATTTGTCGATATCTACGGAATACGTAGTTTCGTTGTTTTCGATTACGAACTTCCCTTCGCTATTAGGGGCAGAGAGTATGCCGTTGACGTATTTCTAGAGGATCACACTGGCTCGTCATTTGCCCCATTTGATGGCGAATATACCTTACTTTTCGAGGGGGACCTCGTTTGGAACGAAACTGATCCTGACGCTGGACGGGTAACTCCAACCTTCACTCCATCCTTTGGCATGACCCCGGGAGACTATGATTGGAACCTCAGTTATGGTGGGTCCACTTGGCTCAGTCCCAATTCTACATTAGGTGTTCTCAGGGTCCGAGGAATAGGTAATGCATCTGCAAGCGTCTCTAATGATTGGTCCGTCAGAGGATCGACAAACTGGGTCTCCGGATTCGCAAGAGATATGGTGCTGCAGAACCAGATTATTGGAAACAACACTTCCGTAACTGTGCAGCTTCTGGTACCCTCGACCTTGCCCCCCACTCCCGGTGGATTTCCAGCAGCCCCCACTATCTACAATATCGCAAATGGTTGGGTGGACGAAACAACAGGTGCATACAATCTTTCATTCGAGATTCCACAGGGTATTCCTTCGGGCGTATACGAGATTGATGTCACTTTGAGTTTCTCTGGCAACCCTCCGGAAGGAGGAAGCTACTACAACGCAGGAGATCCAACCACGATCAGTTTAGGCGTGCAGACTGAGTTTGTAGTCGAGACCGACCCCCAGTCTTCGATAGTTACTGCCGGGGAAGAATTGCTCCTCCAGTCTACTGTAACGGATGTTGAGGACCCCTCTGCAGCACTGTCTGGCGTGTCTTTGGATCTCTACTTCGACTGGGGCGGCCCTCTCCAGACAATTCTCCAATCTGGAACTACTAACTCTGAAGGAGTTGTCTCCTTCGATCCAATTGTCCCATCCACCGCTCCACCTGGATTTTACGACATTAGGGTTCACGCAGCTGACGATCTTTCTGATAACCTCACAACGCCCGGAGCGGGAAGATGGCTCGGGAACGAGAGTTTCGTGAATCTAACAGTACAGGTTGTCAGCTCAGTTGAGATAACCTCAATTCCTTCCCAAGTTACTGCACTACAATCCTTCAACTTAGTGGGCAATGTGATGGATTCAGTAGATGCCAATAGGACCGTAGACGGCCCAGTTGGCATCAATGTATTCTTCCTTGACGAACCAGAAGAACTTCTAATCAATAATCAAACTACGAATATTACTGGAGCGTTCAACCTAATAGTTCCAACCGATACTCTAGGAAACGGTGTCATCAGAGGAGACAGGACCCTAGTAGTTAGCGTAGTCAACGGCTCGACACCATTCTACCTGACTGGCAACGGGGATGCATCCATTCTAGTGGTGGGGGTTTCCCAATTCGTAGACTCAAATCCGTTTGTGAATACTATTGTTGACCGCGGCGAATCAATCACCATTACGACTAGGCTAGTAGAGTTCAGCAACAACGAAAATCCACTTTCAGGCTTCGAAGTGTGGGCGCGTTTCCACGATACTTGGCTCGATCCAGGTGTAACTGCTGCTGATGGCAGTATTGCCTTCGAATTCGAAGTTCCTCATGACCACCCACTCGGGCTCGTTAATGTCACCTTCGTCTTCAACGGTTCCGTTGACCTCCACCAAGCAGTGCTGACCCTGAATACCATCACAGTGAGATCTACAGCTACGATGGTAATAGATCCGATAACTGCGAACCCGCTTCCAGGAGAATTCTTCAACGTCACAGGCTCTTTGACATCTAGCAACGGATCGGGACTATCTGACAGTTCGGGTAATCCTCTGAATCCAACACTGACATTCTCCATTGACGATGAATCCAGTACGTTCATAGTTTCCCAGGTTACATTCAATGCCGATGGAACTTGGTCGGCGGAACTTAGACTCGACTTGTCATTCCCACGAGGACCACATGGGTTGGATATTTCATTTACACCCCAGGTGACATATTTCTCCTCAGCATCTGGATTTGCTACCTTCGATAGCAGAGGCTTTTCGGTTCTAACTATAGAAAGCCCAGATGACCTTGACCCCGACAACAGGACAATCAGAGGCGAATCTTTCGATATTTCTCTCTCTCTGATAGATAACGCGGGCGGTCCTGTGATATCTGCTACCATAGTTGTAAGAATTGACAATATCACTGTATGGGGTGGTCTGACTGATCCGAACGGAACCGCTTCAGCATCAATACTGGTTAGGCCAGACAGAGACCCTGGGCCAATGGTGATCACAGCAACATTCTCAGGAATCAATGGTACTACTGGCCTTCTTGGTGATGTGTCTTGGACAAGGCTCATCGTACTGTCCCCCACGAATCTAGTATTGAAAGAAGCATCCTCCCCTTCCATAGCCGGTGGGTCGGTAACCCTGGTCGGTTCACTTTTGGATGAAAGGGGGCAACTCCTGCAGGCCGAGGGCAACACCAGTGGCGGCCTGATTCACCTATACATTGATGGGATTGACGTTGGGCCTGCTTACACCACTTTCTCCAATGCTACCACGGGACAGTGGTCTATCACATACCTAATTCCTTCGGAGATGGACTTCGGGCCCCATACAGCTCGAGTAGATTTCCTAGGTGGATTTTCTTGGGTAGATCCTATGGGCCAAGGCGACTCCCTCAATCCAGAATACTACTTGGGTTCCTCTGACACGAGGGCATTCAATGTGACCCAACCAACTCAAGTGGTAATTTCCACACCCCCTGAAGAAATTGAAAGGACAGAGGTAGCTGTAGTAGAAGGTGTACTGACCGATGGCGTCGGCCGAGCCATCCCAAGTAGAGACCTCGTCATGTCGGTAGACGGGCAGGAAATAACATCAATATCGGTGGACGGAAACGGTTCATTCATCGGTTTTGTCCCAATTGCACCAGACATGTCACTGGGCCCGATTGTTATCGGCATAGGGTTCGCCGGAGAGGATTTCCTACTCCCATCAGAATCATCAGTGGTATTCACTGTCTTTTCCCCAGTTTTCGTCACAATGGATCCAATTGGGCCAATTGCCGTGGGTGACACCATGTTGATTTCGGGCTCTGCCAAGGATAACTTGGAGGATGGTTGGCTAGGAAGCCAAACAATCGAGATCTTCGTTGATGGTGTGCTGGTGGGAATAACTAGTAGCCAGGAGACCGGCATTTGGTCATTGGTGTGGTCGATCCCCGATTCAATGGATATTGGGAACCATTCGATTTCTGCAATTTCTCCAGCTCAAGGATTCTACAGGCAGGGCATAATAGAGTCGGATTTCACCGTCTCTTACCACACCTCAATTTCACAACAGGTCGAACAGACGTATGTGACCAGAGGGGGGCATTGGAACTTCAGTGGCAGACTTTTTGAATCTGACACTGGTTTTGAGCAAGGACTTGAGGGAAGGGAGATCTCGGTACTTCTGGATGGGGCTCCTGTCGAATTGGTAGTCACAGAAGAGGGTGGTTTCTTCTCCTACAGCCACAGGGTGCAATACGCATTGAGCAGAGGTTCTCATAACTTCTCTTTCCTGTTCGGTGGCGAGTTCCTCTACCTCTCGACAGAAGCCGTGTCGCAGGCTTTTGTCCTGTCGGACATCGTAGTCGAGGTACAACCAATCACCAACACGATCATTCGAGGCGATGCATCTCCATCCAGCTCGATAATGATACAGGGGCTCGTAAGGGAGTTGGGGGGCGAATCCGCAATCTTCGCCAACCTTTCCATGAGCCTAACATGGGGTGAATCTGACCTTCCAATCACTTCCGGGCCTTGGGATAATCCGAGTACGATGAACTTCCAGATCAGAGCAAAGGCCCAGGAATTCATGCATCCAGGTGAGAACATCATCACTATAGTGGTCGATTCCGACCAGTCGAGGTTCCTGAATGGCGTTTCCAAGGAAATCGAGATTCTCGTGATGATAGAGGTTGACTTCGTATACTCTGAATTGGACCTCTCAAACGGCCAGAGGGTGATTAGGGGTACCGTAAACGCCACTGCTAGGGATACCGGCGCTCCACTGGAGGGACTTTCCCTAACGGCTAGCCTGATGAATGGCAGCACTACTCATTTTTCGGTCTCTAAGCTAACCGGGGAAGATGGTGTCTTCCAGTACGAATTCAAGTCAATGGCTCCCTTGCCCGCCTTGTCCGAACAATCGCTTCCACCAGAGGGATGGGGTCTCCTAAGCGTGATGATTGGCTCGGACTCTGAGTTCATCGATCCGGGAAGCCTCTCTCTGCTGCCCTCTTCAGGCGTCCCCATTACTTACGAGAAACAAGATGGCGACTCCCTATTTGGCAGTACATATTTTGCATTCGGTGCTCTGTTGGTAGCAGCAATCGCCATCGCAATCGGCGCCATGGCCTTCAATACGAAGAGGAAATCAACAATCAGGGAACTAGCCAAGGTTCTGGGCCAGACCGTGGAGATGCTGGCATCTGGCGATGAATACCGTCGAGCAATCTTCCTATGCTACGAGAATATGTGTTCAGTCCTAATGCGGCGGGGTTTCCTGCGAAGGAACTTCGAGACAGTTCGAGAGTTCGAGTACGCAATCAGAGAGGCTCTGCCAATCAGCGAGGCTTCATTGGTGCCCCTGGATCGAATTTTCGAGGAGGCCAGATACTCAAGCCACGTCCTTGGAGACACTCATAGGGACAACGCACAACTAGCTCTCTCTTCGGTCATGCAGGAGATTGAGGCGATTCAAGACATTCCAACGAGGGATTTACAGTTGGAGATTGAGGATTGACTCAATCCAACTTGATTGCAATGAATTCCCCTTCCCAAATTGCCCCTGAAACGCGCCTCTCCTTCGGTAGCCGGAATGACCTGATCAATCCTCCAAACCTTTCTGGAGAAATAACTCTGACAATCTGGGAACCATCGTCGTTCGTCGTGTCGATGGTAAACTCATTCTTGTTGGCGGTTGGCAAGGGTAGCCTAATCTCAGATTCCGACCATTCTCCTCCGAACTCAGAGACAAACTCACCCAAAGTGGAAACAGACTCGCTCAGGACTCTAGACTCGATTTCAGAGACTACTGAGCCATGCATCCCCATTACTTCAGAGAGATGGGGCAACTCATTTAGGAATCCTCGATGCATGGACTCTGCATCTGTATCAAGACCCACTTTCAGATCGGCCAGACCACCAATTGACTCTATTTCTGAATCAGATTGGACATCAACCCTAGTCCACTCCATGCATTGCCCAGTTACCCGACTCGCATGAACCCATTGTCGGTCAGATCTCGAAGAACGCCTTGACTCGTTCTGCCGTTCTTTCAGGTTTCGATGTCCGCATCTTCTGCATCGCAGGCATACAATCGCTGACCCTCCTTTCTAGAAGCCTCTTCTCTAGTAAGATCACAATCGCCCTGTCCTCCTTCTTCCTAATTGGCCTTCCAAGGGCCTGCAGAATACTGTTTACAGCTGGTTGTAGACTTGCGTACTTCCATGCCCTATTCCTGTCATACTTCTTCGAATAGTACTCTAGCAAGGCATCTTGTTTGGCGCTTGGAGGTGGAAAAGGCAGACCAACGCAAACCAGAGCACTCAGAACATTTTCCGAGTAATCAACCCCCTCGGAAAGCTTCCCACTCAGGACTCCAAATAGAGCAGATCCTCCCATTTGCTTATGCTCATAGAGTTTAGAGATCAAACCCTCTACTCCCGACTTACTCATTCGCTGCTCTTCCTTGATAATTTTCTTTGGACTCCAACTATTCTCAAATTCCCCATGAATCCTATCTAGCATAGAATAGCTGGGGGCGAAAATTGCAACATTTCCTTTCGTGTTGTCTATTACCGACTTTACATGGCTAATTATTGATGAAAAGCTCTCCTCTCTTTCAGTGTACTTGCTTGTCACATCACTTGCAATTAGTACTGGCCTATTGCCCAAGGGGAACCCAGAAGAATACTCAATGCATGAAGAACGAATCCTCGGTATTCCTAGTATCTCTGCGTACATTTCTGGCGGGAATAGCGTCCCAGACATCAGTATGGAACCTAGACATTGTTCGAAGATTGGTTCACCTACAACACTCGGGTCAAGTAGATGACTAGTCACCCTTGGTTCATCGAGTAGTTCATCGAAGACTAAGGCCAATGCGGAATTTTTTCTATATCTGATACAAATTTCCAATATCTCAGCAAGCCTCGTGCAGTCGTTTAGTTCATCTTCCTCCGAATCCTCATCTTCTTCGATTACGACTGACAACAATCGTGCAATCATCATCCTCAGAAGAGATATATCGTCCTCGGGATCTTCTTCTAGAATCTCACCTATGGCCTTTGAAACAACGTCTAGGAAATCCTGAGTGGCCACCCTTGCGTCGTCCCCCTTTGTTCGTTTATTCTCGGCTTTCTTTTCTTCGAACCATTCCCTCAGACCTGCATCATCCCTCAATGCTCTGATTTGCTTCTCCAGAGATTTCGCTTCTCTAAGCTGATTTGATTCAGGCATCTCCAAATCCGCCTCCCTTTTCTCCATGCTCTCTTTGTATTCTTCGACATCCGCCAAAGCTCTTTGGAAAACTCTCTCGGTAACTCTCCTCTCAAGGCCACTCCTAATTCGATCCGGAAGGTTATGCGCCTCATCGATGATAAGAATTGTATTTTCCAAATCTACACCCATTACTGGGAGCGAAGCATCTCTGACGCCCTCTACGAAAACATGGTTGTAGTCGCAGACGATTACTCTAGTGTTTTTTGCCGCCTCTCTTGCAGTTGCCCATGCACACACATCCGTCTTCCTGACTCGCTTTAGAACCTGATCAACATGCCGTGGCTCAGAATGGATGAATTCTTCCAAATTCCCCCTTAGGAACCTCCTCTCAGACTCAGTTACTCCTATTTCGCAATTGCATTTCCCCGTGGACCTGTCCACTACTTTGCACATCCCCTCTCTCCCAATGATATCAACTACTTTCACTCTGGAGAATCCAGGTGGCAGCCTCTTGTTGATTTCACGAATTGTGTCAACAACAATCCTGTGTTGGGATTGCCTCCCTGTCAGAAACATAATCTTTGGAATTTCTGTGTTCTCACTTAGATTTGCCGCACTTAGTGCTGATGCCAGGGCAGCAGCAGTCTTTCCAATACCGGTGGGTGCTGCCGCAAGTAGGAAACCCCCATTCTTCAATGCGTCAATTCCATCAGATATCATCCCTATCTGGGACTCTCTAGGAGTTTCATGAGCGAAGAAAAGACTGCTATTGACCACTCCTTCACTAGACATGGAGATGTACTGGGAAATTGACCGTCCATAAGTTTGCATCCCAATTCATAGCATTACATCTGGTGAAGATTCGGGTTGCCCCGCACGCGTGGTGCGGGACGGTGTGTGTGTTGAGTTACTAATTCTGATCTGCTTTCCTGGGGATTCGAGGGGCTTCACTGGGGTCGTAACCAACTGCGTTGCTAAGTTTCTTCGCCCTGTCTCTGATATTCCTCAGCCCGTTGCCAAATCTCCTGACATCGCTTGATTGGTGGTTGGGGGAGCGGACACGCCGCCCCCCCGGGTTCTCTCTGTGCATCCCAACTTCGCCCATATCTCTCTCTCCTAAGCGTTTGAATCCTCATCGTGTCTGAAGCGCAGCTCATCCATGCGCTTTCTCAGTAGGTTCACTACCGTGGCCCCTTCGATCATCTCCTTGCGGATCATCTCCCTTGCCGATTGTCTTAGGACAACATCAGCCGGCTCACCAACAATCTTGCAGTAGTCCCTCAGCCTGACAGTTAACTCCGGGCCTAGGTCTACTTCCACTCGATCTCCCTTTCCAGGAAGGGGTGTCGACAGCATCCTCCTCACTGCCTCTCTAATCACGTCGGACCTGTTTCTCATCCCATCGAAGCCCACGAGCCTGTCTAGTTCCAGGAGGTGATCCTCTGGAATCCTCATCGAGACCATTGGACTGTTGCCGGGCACCTCCTGTTCCTCCTGAGTCTGCGAGAGACGCGTACAGGATATAATTGTATTGCAATTGAATTGCAAATGAAATACAATAACGATATTGTTGAAACATCCTATTGATGGTCCTTAACGAGCGATTCAAGGCACATGGTCGTCTGGCATCGCATGGTGTAACTGTGAAAGTCATCAATGATGCTATACATGGCCAATTCAAACTGAAGGGGGTCGCCCAGGATCTCCTTTCCACTCCTGAGATGAACAAACTAAGTCACATTAAGCAACTTGGTTTGGCTCATTTGGTTTTCCCAGGCGCTCATCATACTAGGTTTGAGCACTCACTTGGGGCCTCGCACATCGCAGGAAGAATGGCCGACTCCCTCTCAATGGAAGAAATCGACACGGACACCCTGCAGGTCGCTGCTATGCTCCATGACGTTGGTCACGGCCCCTACTCACACACATTGGAGCATATTCTTGCCGATAGAGGAGGGATGGATCACATGGAGGTTACGAAAGGGATCATCCTCGGAGAATATGACGTAATCGTTGATGGAGAAGGGGAGTCAATAGACGAAAGGAAACCAATTCCTGGTATCCTGGAGGATCACGGCCTAGATCCAAAGCTAGTCTCCTCACTGATCACAGGTCCCGATGCATCAGGGACGGAGAGATCGTTGGTAAGTTGGACGGAGGGCAGAGAGGATTTCTCTGGGGAGGATAAGACATTGGCACAACTTGTTCACGGGCCCGTAGATTGCGATCAACTGGACTATTTGCTGAGAGACTCACACTTCACAGGAGTGAAGCATGGGGTGGTTGACCACAACCGACTAATTGAGTGCCTACGTAGTCAGGGTGGAGACATTGTTGTCGAGCAGGGAGGCCTATCGGCATTAGAGGGCATGTTGGTGGCTAGGGGTCTAATGTACAGTGCGGTTTACTTCCATAGAGTCACACGAGTAACCGAGGTAATGCTTTCTCGTGCCGTTGAGAGGGCAGGTGATGCATTGCCAGACTCTATCGATCTTCAGAGGAGAGTCGACGCGGAGATTTGGGCGGCTCTTGACAAGGCAGGCGGTTTCTCCAGGGACATGATTACACGACTTAAGTATCGGAACTTGCTGAAAGTTTGCCTGAGTCGTAGGAAGGACGATCTGAGCCCTGAGCAGATTGAAAGACTCGCATCAATAGCTAATGAATTGAGTGTTAGGAGGGAGATAGAGGATGACATAGCATTCCGTGCAGGTCTGGAACCGGGATACGTTGCAATCGATGTCCCAAGTGTGAAACTCCTTCTCTCAGAGCCTAGAATGGCCCAAGTCGATGTCAAGGTAGTTGGCGATGATGGCAAGACGAGATGGCTCAAGGAGGTCACCCCTATGGCCGAAGCACTGAGAAAGAGGCAAGTCAGTCAAGAAGCAGTCTACGTGATGACTTTATCAGGAAACGAGAAAAGAGTAGCCGAAATCGCTAATCAGATACTGTTCGAATAACGCCATATTGGCTGACTGCCTACTTGGAACATTCAAAAGGGGAACAAAGGCAGGGGCGCTCGCCCAATCAGGGTTCAACATAATCGTTGGTGACCAAATGGACAATGCGATAAAATCAGTTTACGAGACAGTGAAAGCAAGAGACCCAGATCAGCCAGAGTTCCATCAGGCCGTCGAAGAAGTACTCGACAGCCTAGGGCCAGTGATTTCCGAGTATCCGGATTACATTGACGTGATTCAAGGTATGGTTGAGCCAGAGAGAGTAATTCAGTTCAGGGTACCATGGTACGACGATGAGGGAAAACTCCACGTAAACCGAGGTTTCAGGGTCCAGTTCAACAGTGCGATTGGACCTTACAAAGGAGGCCTTAGGTTCCATCCAAGTGTCAATCTTTCAATTCTGAAGTTCCTGGGGTTCGAGCAGGTGTTCAAGAATAGCCTAACTGGTTTGCCAATGGGTGGAGGAAAGGGAGGTTCCGATTTCAATTCCAAGGGGAAGTCGGACTCAGAGGTTAAGAGATTCTGCCAGTCATTCATGAGCGAGCTCTGGAGGCATATTGGAGCTAATCTCGATGTTCCAGCTGGGGACATCGGAGTAGGCGGCAGGGAGATTGGATACCTATTCGGAATGTACAGGAAAATGGCTAACGAGTTCACTGGAGTTCTAACTGGCAAGGGACTCTCCTACGGCGGTTCTCTAATCAGGCCAGAGGCAACGGGATACGGTTTGGTTTACTTTGCAAGAGAGATGCTGGCAACCAAGGGCAAGTCGTTCGATGGAGCAACAGTCGCAATCAGCGGTTCGGGTAACGTAGCCCAGTTCGCCTGCCAGAAGGTCCTAGACCTAGGCGGCAAGCCAGTCACCATGTCAGATAGCAGTGGCTACATCTACGATGCTGCTGGAATCGATCGCGAGAAGCTTGCTTGGATAATGGATCTAAAGAACAACAGAAGAGGGCGAATGGAGGAATATGCTGAACACTTTGACGGAGTCGAGCACACAGAATCAAAGCCCGAGCCAAATCATAACGAACTCTGGAGCACCAATGTCGACGTTGCTCTTCCTTGTGCCACTCAGAACGAGATAAACGATGCAGAGGCTCAGATGCTCGTAGAGAACGGAGTAATTGCGGTGGCTGAGGGAGCAAACATGCCATGCACTCCCGAGGCAGTCGAGATTTTCCACGAGAATGGCATTCTTTTCGCACCAGGGAAGGCTAGCAATGCCGGCGGCGTCGCAACTTCTGGTTTGGAGATGAGTCAGAATAGCCTGAGAATGAACTGGACCAGGGAAGAGGTCGATCAGAAACTCGAGGGCATCATGGTGAATATCCACAAGAACGCTTTCGAGACCGCTGAGAAGTACGGGATGCCAGGAAACTACGTCGCTGGTGCAAATATTGCCGGTTTCCTGAAGATCGCAGAGTCTACGATGGCTCAGGGAATCCTCTGATACCCCTCATCTGGGTCCTCTTCTCTCTCATAGTATATTGAGAATAGAAAGTAACCCCCTGCAGACGCTGCTATTACTAAGGCGATTAGGGCGGGAATAATTGTGAAACCATCTTCTTCATCGACCATCGTCCAATTCACACTCTGACTAGTCGTCTGCCCACCTCCGAATGCTAGCTCATCTACGAGTTGAGTCGGTGTCAGAATCCTGCATGAAATCGCATCCTCACCTGGGACCGATACCCTCCAACTGAAAGAAATCGTAACCTTCTCCCCCGGTCCTATTACTGCGTTAGGGAATGAAGGGGAGATTTGCGCAGTAGCATCAGTACTGACATCCTCACAATTGATTGCCAATGATGCAGCAGCAGACCCAGAATTGGAGATTTCGGCATCAACATTCACAGAATCGCCTACGACGGCTTCGCTCAGTGCTCCATCTTCTCCGACCACAGAAAGACTATCCCAAATCACCATCGGAGTTCCGCTTTCCACCTTAACTTCAGAATCCCAGACAAGTTCGAATTGCCCCCCTCCATAGTCTCCAATGCCTGACTCCTCTGGATTCCATGCAGTTCTGTAGTCTGTAATGGTGACAATCGCCTGCTCACTCCAGATCGGGTTTTCCTCCCAAGTGTTGTCATCTGACCATGCTATCTCGACCACTCTCTCTCTTCCACCATCGATGAAGGAAACTCCCATTTCATTACTGAAGTTTGAATAGCTAGGAAATTTGTGCAACCCGGTGATATCGTATGTGACGAACATCGCATCGAAGGAAAGACTCTGCCCGGATATCCTCCTCTCCCACTTGTCGGTCAATCCGCCGGAGCCGCTCACACCTTCTCCCCATATGATTGATGAATATGCCATTGCCCTGACGTCATGGTCATCTGTGCTGTTTGTGAATTGCGTATCTCCCCCTAGGTGAATTTCTGCATCATCGCTAGCCAATATGACCGGCCCCACCCTATCAAGAGATGAATCGTTGATGTGAATACTTCCTGATGTGGAGATGTGCCCTCCGAATACCGAAGAGGCAATTGACTCCATGGAACCAGCAACATCGATAGTGAACCCAGGTTCGCCATAAACCATCATATTTCTATGGGGGAAATCTGCAGCATCGGCCCAGACCCTCTCTTGGCCATCCCTCTCAACACTGATCTCGCTAAGTGAAATCTGGCAAAGCAGGCCAGTCAAACCCACCCAAGTTTCAACCGGGCCGCTTCCAAGCGGAATGAAATCCTCATCGCCACTCAGATCCTTAGTCTCGTCTCCAAAATGAGCAACTACGCCGTCAAGCGTGAATCCTTGAATCGGTCGCACATACATCCTAACATTCTGGTTGGAGGATGAAGAGGCCAATACTGCTGATCTGTTCCCTTCGTCACAATACCCGAATCCGGCCAATCCAGATGGTGGTTGGCTTGCACTTAATCCAGAATTCTCCAGAGACAAAGAGGATGATGAATCGACGTAGATATTGACTCCATTGCTAATATCTGCTTGCGAATTTACGAAAGATAGTGAACCACCGTTTACCACTCTTACATTCTGTGACAGAGTCATGTCGTCCGACCAAGTCATGTTCGACTCGATGATGATGTCATCCCCTTCCGCTACAGCATTACTCGGAATGAAGGCCACTGAGAATAATAGTACGAGGCACAACATAATCGGATTTCTTCTGTTCATTGCCAATCCGTCCCGACAGAGGGACATGAATATCACCCCTCCGGGCTCAATCATTCCACAGATTTTCCACTCCCACAATCGTGCGAAGGTTCATCCTCCGAATTTCACTGCCAGAGGCATGTCATCGGATTCACTTCCTTGGGATGACCCCCTAATCGCTCCATTTCTGGTGCTCTGGCTATACCTCCCAGGATATCTTTCCAACACTGCAGCAATGCTAGGGGGGAAGTGGATTCCAGATTTGACAGGAATCCCCGTTTTCACTATTGATGGGGGCAGGGTGATGTCAGATGGGAACCGAGTTTTGGGCGATGGAAAGACCTGGAATGGCCTAATTGGGGGGACCATAGGGGGTGGTCTATTAGGGGCCCTAACTCATTCAATTGCGAATGGAAATTCGGTTGATTCTGCTCCATTCCTCGATCCCCTCTCGACATATGGGACGAACTCCTCGGAGATCTCGGATGCGTGGTTCTATTTTGGAGGAGAATCGGTTTCTGCATTCACAATCGGCTGTGTACTTGGATTGGGGTGCATGGTGGGTGACTCAGCGGGCTCCTTCGTCAAGCGAAGACTCGGGCACAAGAGGGAGGGAAGCGTCAGTTCAAAGGCCCCGTTGCTTGACACCATCCCTTTCGCGGCCTCTGCTTTCATCTTCGGGCAATTACTACTCGCTCCATCCATTGTCGGTAGCTCCGAACTTCTGATGGGGATGGTAGTTCTCCTCTTTGCAACGCCAATTCTACACAGGTCCTTCAACATCATTGGATATCGATTGGGGCTCAAGTCAGTACCATACTAGGCAACATCTCATGTGCAATCCATTATCACTAGAATAGCGAGCGCGAATCATGGTCGGAATGGAAGTACTGGTGGTTGGCTCCGGTGGTAGAGAACACGCATTGGCGTTGGGGCTTTCACAGAGTGATTCCGTTTCTTCAGTCCACTGCACACCTGGAAACGCTGGCACATCGATGGTTGCTACCAATCACGAAATCTCGATTTCTGACATCGAGGGAATCGTCAGTCTAGCAAAGGAATTGATGGTTTCGTTGGTTGTTGTTGGTCCCGAGGCACCACTAGTGAATGGACTATCAGACAGGCTAAGACAGGAATCAATACCCAGCTTCGGACCTCATTCTGAGGGGGCACTCCTAGAGGGATCAAAGACTCATGCAAAGACGATCATGGAGTCACTCGGAGTCCCAACAGGGAGGTTCGAGAGGATTGAAGAAATTGACTCAATAGAGGCCAGCTTGGAATCATTTGAACCTCCATGGGTAATCAAGAGAGACGTACTCGCGGGAGGAAAGGGAGTAACTGTTACCTCCTCGAGAAAAGAGGCGCATGAAGCGCTGAGAAATGGGGTTGAAACGGATGGTTTTGTCCTCATGGAAGAGCATCTCTCAGGAGAGGAGGCCTCAGTTCTAGTGATCATGGATGAGTCTGGTTATGTGATGCTTCCAGCAAGCCAGGACCACAAGAGAGTTGGAAACAATGATGAAGGCCCAAACACCGGGGGAATGGGCGCATATGCGCCCGCTCCTGTCGCAACACCATCAGTATTGGCCAGGACAAGGGAAGAGATAGTAGAACCAATGCACCACCATCTAAGAAATTCGGAGATACCCTATCGGGGCTGCCTATACGTTGGTCTGATGATCGATGAGGATGGAGCCCCGAGCGTTGTTGAGTTCAATGTGAGGCTCGGAGATCCGGAGGCCCAGGTCACTATTCCGTTGTTCCAGTCAGATTTGGGGATGGTTCTTCTTGCAGTTGCGCAGGGAAACCTTGCAGACATTGAGGTTGAATTCAAAAAAGTCCACGCTGCAACAGTTGTCCTAGCAGCAGAGGGATATCCCGGGAATGTTGTTTCGGGTAGGCTGATCGAAGGCTGGGATGCAACAATAGAAGAAGGACAGGTTCTCGGCTTTGTCCATCTTGCCGGAGCAAACAGGAAGGATTCAGGAGAACTAATCTCAACTGGGGGGCGGGTACTCTCGGCAACTGGAATTGCGCCTACACTTGGCGAGGCATTGGAGGCCTCATACCAGATAATCGGGGGAATCGAACTGGACGGCTCCCATTACAGGGAAGACATCGGTTTCCGTGCACTTCCGTGATGAAAAATAGCACCAATCTAGGGGTTCTCTTTCCAATCCGTTCTACGAACGGTTAAAACAAGCGTTTTGGTCGGCGCGATGCTGAGTTATTGGCAAATAGGTCCGGTGGATGGGATGGAACAGGAGAAAGATACCCTTCAAGTTGTTCAATTCAACAACCTTGCCGTACCCGTTGCTATCACTCTGGCACTACTTGGTTTGACTATCGTCGCCTCCTCTCTGGAAGGCAGAGAAGTAGACGGCGATTTCCTCTCTACAGCCATCCTGATATCACTATCAGTGTTAATACCAGCATGTATTGGCAGGTCTTCCTGGCTGATTCCTCTTGATTCCGGAGCCCGGCGTGTCGGCGCTATCACTCTCGCGGTATCGCTCATAGGAATAATTGCAAATTCAGCAGATCCAGAAAATTTCAACCATATGTTCGTTGCCACATTCGTCTTTGTTGGATTCGCTTCAGCCGCCTTAAACGAATCAGAACGATTTGAAGAGTCTGCAACCTTCCTCTCAATAGTTCTGGGGATGCGTCTTGCGGCATTCTATGCAGGAGGACTCATCATCGCTCAAAGTGACTCTCTTGCTGTGATAGACACCGTCAGGGAATCAATCGGAGCTGCATTCTTCTCATTCTGGCTCGCTTCAATATCACTCGGTTTCCTTGTGATGGTCGGACTAAGGGGGGCAATCGAGAATCGGGGCACAGGGAATCTAATGGCCAATCTTCCAAACATTAGGGAGAACCCAGAGGTGGGAATTTACGCGTCCCTAGTATTCGCTAGTTTCTTGGTTCCACTAATCTGGATCGGCCAGATTGACTCTCTCCAGGATTTCTCTCAGCAGAATCACATTGGATTGGCATGGGCATCATTCTCTGCATTAGTGATCTTCATTCATGCATTCTTCAGAGCAGAGGGGTGGCACGTATTGGGTGCACTTCTGGCAGTGAACTGGATTCTTTACTCCATTGGTCATATTCATGAGATTGGTAACGAATTACCATCCTTATTCTCCGAGGACGGATTCATTGGCTCCTTCACCTGGTTCTTCCTATGGTTCTGGATGAACTTCTTCACACTCTTCTTTGCTTCCAGAGGTGTTTTCGGAGATATCGCCCCTAGAAGGGAGAGGAGTGGATTCAGAGTCTGGTGGGATGTCAACTCCTACGCAGTGATGGTTACTCTTGCCTTCTTGATAGCACTTATCGTTAGAATCGCTTGGAACGTAATCCCGGCAATGAATGCGAATGGAACCGGACTATGGGACATGACCGGTGGTTCTGATCCTTGGTACATGAAGAGAGTAGTGGACTACGTTATTGCTGAGAGGAGCCATCTTATTTTCGATCATGATAGGGCTTACCCATCCGGAGGGATCAATCCAAGGCCACCGCTCTTCTCTTGGTCCCTAGCACTAGGTGGTTTGGCTCTCTCTTGGATTCTTGAGATTCCAGCCGACCAAGCAGTTTGGTGGTCCATGTCGGCTCTACCAGCAGTCTACGGCGCCCTCATAGTCCTCCCAATTGCTGGGATAGCCTCACGCGCACACAGCAGGAGGGCGGGCATCATTGCAGCATGGCTGATAGCACTAATGCCGGGTCACATGGGCCGCTCAACATTCGCAATGTCGGACCACGACTCCTTCGCAATGCTTTTCCTGACCATAGCATTCTACTACTGGATCAGGGCGATTGGGCATATCGATCACAATAAAATCTTCAAGTCAACTAGCACAAACCCTCTGTACATTATCGCAGGAATGAGGGAGACGTGGAAGAGGAACCCTTCATTGATGGCAAATGCTTCAATGTCCGGAATCGCTTTCTCAATCATGGCCCTTGGGTGGAAAGGATTCGTTTACGGGCCGGGAATCCTCTTCCTTGCTTACTCATTCCAAGTTGCGATTAACATTTTCAAAGGAAGGGACAGCCTTCAATTCACCTCTGCGGCTCTTCAAATGATGCTAGTCGCTATCCTCATCCCGACTCCATTCTATGCCTGGCCTGGAATGAATCTCCTTTTCGCACCCAGTGGAATGCAGCCTATGTTCTACATAATCGGGTTCACATTCGCGATGGGATGGGTGTCTAGCTCATTCAGGGACAAGCCTTGGCTGTTGGTAGTCCTAGGGGGTAGCGCATTATTCGGTTCGATACTCGCTTTGCTATACATTCTCCAAGTTAGGGACCTTTTCAATGGATGGGACATTCTCTTTACCGGTGGTTTCTACTTCTCCAAGAACAAGATCTTCGGCACTATCGGTGAGGCGCAAGCTCCCGAGAGGGGTGTTCTTTTCGCATCCTACGGCCCCATAGTCGCTCTAATCGCAATAGGTTGCGCATTCTTGCTATTGTGGAGGGGCAGTAGGAAGAACAAGTCAGATCTAACTCTCCTTGGACTCTGGACCATTATCGCCACATACATGGCATGGTCAGCCGGCCGTTTCATAATCAACGCCACCCCAGTAATCGCAGTAGTGGGGGCAATCGGGATTTCCATGCTATGGGGGGCAGCAAGTTTACCAGCCTTCACCAAGGTATGGAGGAACTCCGGGATCGGAACTCCAAGGACTCGTTTCAAGTCACTATGGCCGGCCACCAAAGCGCGTCCAGGAGTTCCGGCCATGGTCATGGTTTTGCTCCTCATCACATCTCAACACGCGACTTATGGGATCGATGCTGGAATCCCAAGAGGTGATCAGTCTGCGAACGAAATCGACCAGAGCATATACGACATTGTCCCGGACATACTGAGGCAAGACTTGCTAGGTCTCTTTTCAGTCATGAATAGCGATACGTACGACCAAAGCGATTCGGGTCTATGGTACATGGGTACTTTCGGCCCAAGCTTCAATTCACAGGGCTGGAATGAGGCATACGACTGGCTCTCCCAGCAAGATAGCGAAACACCATTCAGCGATCGTCCCGCCTTCGTTTCCTGGTGGGACTATGGTTTCCAAGCCCTGGCTTCCGGACAGCATCCCACGGTTGCCGACAACTTCCAGTCTGGAATACCAAACAGTGGGGCAATGTTACTATCAGGAGGTCAGGAAGATACACTTTCTCTGTTCATAACAACCCTGGCGATGGGCGACAAGAGCATCAACAATGGCCAACTCGGTGAATCCTTCCTATCCGTCCTAGAGGGTCACATGACTCCAGAACAGGTCCAGGAGTTCGAAGCTATCACTTCCAACACCAACAAGGGGTTTGTCCAAGATCGTTTGATGGCTGTCGTTGCGCAATATGGAGATTCCGAATTGCTCCAGGGTGAACCCCTGGATAGCAATGGGCTGACATGCTCCGATCCTTGTTTGGATGCCTATGTTGTTTTGGTAAACGGGGAACCATTCGGTGAAGCCACCACCAATTCATCCGAGGCAATTGCACTCTTCGACCAGGCTCGCGGGTCAAAATCCACGTTCGAATTGGCAGAATTCGATGACGCAAGTCACTACGATATGGCAGGATACCGATATACCAGAGACATCATCGACGACTACGATGATCTCTCGACGGCCCTCCACAGGACCAATGCCAGGTTCGGATTGGCTCGTGCGTTCCTAATCACGGCCTTCTCGCTCGATGATCTCGTACAGATATATGACGGAATCTCATCAATCGACACGTACGAGGTCTCAGATTACGAAGAGTCGCATGGGAGCACAACCTCGAGGAACCACGAGATTCGGTACTTTGCTGTAGATAACCGGCTATATCCACTTGGAGGGATGTACTACCAGGACTATCAGTCGTACCATAGGGGACAAACTACTGGAATCTTCCATGCTCCAACCCATCTTTCTGGACTCGACATCGACTCATACATTACAACAACTTACGAAACAAACCAGGGCGATCATACGCCTGAGGAGTTCCAAAACTTGTACTTGGAAGACCTCAAGGCTCAGGCTTCCGGAGCATCTACTGCCGAGGAAATGATTCAGATGACGGATATGAACTATCAGCATCTGGACAGTTTCTTCGACACGATGATCGCAAGGACATATGTCGGGTATGGGACTTCCACGTTGGGGCTTCCATCGATAAGCGGCCAAGTAGGAGATGCCGACACGCCTTCTACTTGGATTCTACCAAACTCAATTACAGGGACCCCAGGGAGCTATCTGCAGGGGGCAATGGCACTTCCAGGGGCAATGATGAACCACTTCGTACTATCCAACTGGTACGATCCGACAAACGGTACTTCCTGCGAAGAAATTCAGATTACAGGTTCTGCTTCAACAGTAGCGGGGAGTTCTCAACTGTCGACCGTCTCACTCAATTCAGAGGACAGCCTCTCATCAGGATGGTCCCAGATTCAATCAGGAGGCCCTTGGAAGATGACCCAAGTGGAAGAGGGAGTCATTCCCATGAACGCTTCAACTACCAATTATGACCCCGATGAAGAGACGCTCTCAATCAGTTCAGCAGCTTCGTCTTCTGCTAATGGTACTGAATTCACCCTAACAGGAAAGGTGGACAAGTACTGCGGCTCGATTTATGACTCCAACAGAAATGTAAAGATTCTGAAGTACTACAGTGGCGCAACACTACAGGGCACTGTCACGCTAGACGGGGTCGGACCAGTGCCCAATGCAAGGATCCTAATCGAGAGAGATGCTTTCAGCGGAGATGAGTCCGCGAACGAAGACGGCAATGTCGTCGACAACGACTCCAGAACATACTGGATACCCATTGGGAGTACACAAGCAGACGAGAATGGCCACTTCTCTTTCACCGCTCCAGCTGGAAAGATTCGAGTCTCTGCTTTCACAGGCGATCCAGACTTGGATGCAGCCAGAACATCCCTATTGTCAGGTTCCGCCAACCTGATGTCAGAACTTTTCTCAGAGACGTCCCAGAATCGTGCCGTAAATCCAGTAACTGGAATACTGGGCAACGTCTACGGGTCAACATGGCTCTCTGAGACAATAGTGAACATTTCTGGGTCAGATGGACACAGCAATGGGCAATCCGTCATCGAGGCTCCAATATCGGTATCGCCATCAACTGCTTCAGGAATACTCTCATGGTCTGGCGAGCTTGATTTCGACGGGGACCCTGTTCTTTCTGCCAACATTACCCTAACTCCTACTTCAGAAGACGTAGTAATCCAACCCTATGGGGTCATTACTTCTGATGGGAGCATGGCAGGGGAAGACCTGAGATTCAGTGGTATAGGGGAGGTCACATTCCTAGGGGAGGGAACTATGGAGAGCATGGGGGCAGTATCTGTTTACGACTTCACTGGCACCCATACTCAAGCTGTATTCGATAACCACAGCATTACTGGAGAAGGGCAATTCTCTGGGAAGGGTATGGTCGATGGCACATTATCGGGCGAGTTCCCAGATTGCTCTGGACATTCAGTCCCCGAAGGTTCTGATGCATGCATTATAGAAGATGGCCACTATCTCTTGGAAGGGATAGCAAACGGCTCTGGAAAGTTCACATCACATGGAGTCAGTGAATTCACCAGGGAACTCTCCCAGGCCACATTCATCGGTTCAGGCAACTTCGTCACATCCCCTTCGGACGACCTTGCCACATTTGGGACAATTAATGGAACTGGTACTTTCTCGGGTCACGGATCTTTCAGTGGGCCTATGGTACGACCGGGCTCCTTCCACATCGTCGACGCCCTCCCCGGCGAGTACGTCGTTTCAGTGGATTTCGGAACTGGGGATCCTGTGGAGATCGCGCAACCATTCGTAATCCCCCTGTCTTCTTCTGATATTCAGACTCCTGTATCTATCACTGGGGGCGCGATCAAGGGGTCTGTCTCGATTTTCACGGGTAGGTCATTGTCGAGTGAGGTTTCGATTTTCTCAATCAATGGCTCTAGTGAGGATTCCAATGAAGAGTGCCAGGGCGTCATCACTCAACCATGTTTCGTCATTCCCGACGAAAGCGGTTCTTTCGAGGTCGGACCAATAGTCCCAGGCTCTTACATAGCAGAGGTAGATGTCGATGACGACGGATTCCCTGAGATATCCCATGCATTCACGTTCGTATCCGGATTAGCATCTCTAGTGGCCTTCCCTTCTGAAGTACCTCAGACATCCGACATCACATTCACACTCTCCGATGACGGAACCAGTGTTGATGACCTTCAATTGCAATTAATACCCGAGGATATTTCCAGAAGTGCCGTCACGGCAATGTTTGACAACGAGTCAAAGACTTACCATGCCGAGTTGAACCCAGGCAATTGGATACTCAATTACACACTTAGCGATGAGAAGCAACTGTGGCAGCGCATATCTATCGGGAGTATCGATGTAAGCGACTCTTTCGAGTTCCTAGTTAGCCAGGTCGTAAGTGGGGTTGTGATAGACTCAGTTAAGGGGGACGAAATTTCAGATCCACTGTTGTCCAGAGTGACCAATCAGGAGGTTTTGTTCCAATGGCAGGGCTTCACTCTCAAATCCGTAACCGACTCATTCGGAGAATTCAGCGTCATCCTCCCTCAAGGTGCCTTTGTCCATGCAACCGTGGAGAGAATGGTCGGAGCAGGCGGATTCTTCTCTAACGGCACGAGCTTCCAAGTGACAGATTCGATGGAAAATATCACAATCCAACTCACCGACTCAACAATGGTCCTCGGAGAAGTAAGCCTCAATCGTGAAGGAAACACGTACAATCAAGGATTCTCCGGATGGACTCCCGTATTTGCCAAAGCAAACAACTTGGACGGAATAACAGACGCCGTTTGGAGGGAAGAGGTGGATGACCTCGGTCGATTCGACATGCTGCTGCCTCTGGGCAACTGGTCTTTCACATTGGAAGCTGGCAGCGAAATGACTGCCAATGCCGTAGTCAAGGAAATCAACACTACATCAGAGCCGATGGTCGAGCTCCTGGTACTTCCAACAAATATTACTGTGGAGATAGATTTCTTCATCGATCATATGGGCGATAACAACGCATCCAATGGGACTCCGGTTTCCTATCCATTCGAGATAAAGCCACTGTCGCCCAATGGTGCCGGTTACATAGTCCCAAGGGATGGTTCTGAGTGGACTCAAACAGGATTGGCGGAAGTATCCCTTGAACCGGGAAGATACCGAATAGTTGTTGAGAGGGCCAACTCTTCAGCAGACGATCCATTCGATACCCTATATGACACAAACGACATCTTCGAAGTCGAGATTGGATCTTCTACAGTCAAGCGTTCTGTAGGGTTCGAACCAAGATGGTTGGTTAACATCACATTCAGGAATGAGAGCGGTCAATTACTAGAAAACCACGAAGTTAAACTCGAGAACGTCGAAAATGGTTGGATACAAACTTACATGACCAACGAAGATGGTGTGTTGGTCGAGTACATTGAAGAGGGAGATTGGATCGTAATTGTAGATGAATTCGAGACAAACTCGGAGGTGTATGAGGGACTGCGAAGGTCGATTTCTGCTACTCAATCGTCGGCAGGATCCAGGTCGAACTTCCAGACAGCCGAACTTGCCTCTGTAACTGTGACCCTACAATCAACTTCGGATGTGGCAGCACCCGAGTTGGTTGATCTCACCATATCTTCGCAAGAAGGCCTTGGATCATTCGTAAGTTCGATCGGAGGTTTTGATCAACCACTGGAAATAAGGCTTGTACCCGGGTTCTGGAACGTTGAGATTAACCAGACCAACCAAGACGGCGTCATGACTCTCTTGGAGAATTCTTCGTTGGTTGAATCTGGTGTCACCGTAGGGCCCAATCACCAAGTTTTCTTGACCGTACAGAAACTAGTCAGCCTTAGTGGCAAGGTATTCTGGGACCTCGATGATGATGGTGCCCCTGGTTTCTCAGAGGGTCTTTCTAATGCCTCTGTAAATATAACCGGAGACCTTGATTCCCCGACTCATCACTTAATATCTGATAATGACGGAGTATGGTCCACATTCCTTCCCGTCCAGAGCTCATGGAACATCACCGTAGAGAGGGAGGGCTTCGGTATGCAGACTTCTCCAGTCCAAATCGGGGAAACCTCTGTTACCGAAAATGTCGAGATTTCAGCCGGTGAGGTTGAAATATCCGGCAGCATTTCGTATCCTGACCAGACATGTATTTCCAGCGGTGAGTGGCAAGTTCAGATGATTCCATCTCATGGGATTTCAAGAGAACGCGTCACAGTACCTGGAAACTCTCTGGGAGAGTGGTCTGCCATGATCCAACCAGGCAGTTGGGTGGCAATGGCAACATCTACATCTGAGGCTTCCGAATGCATCGATCTGATTTCGATCGAACCTCTGGAAGTTGGGGTCGATGGGGGCTCAGTCGAATCAGAACTAACAGTTGGAGGGACTCTCAGGCTTGAGACCAGTTGGTTGGACGTCGATGGCGGTGCTCATGATCTTACCGAGGTTGAGGATTATGACCTAGTCATAGGATACGGCCCGATTTCATGGTCTGAGGACCTAGGAAGCGATGGAGTCCTAAATCTGCTAATAATGCCAGGAACGGTACAAGCCTCCAGTACTTTCGAGTTGGACGAGGGCGTTCGGAACGTGTCTTATTCCGGCGGCAAGGGAATCTCAATCAGAGCAGGACAGGTAAGTCCGATGAATACCCTGAGCATCGATAGGGTCTCCAAGCAGAGCGTCACCACAACAGTACAAGGGCTCGATAGGGTTGAGGTTCAAGAGGTCGATACCACTTGCACCAACGACGATGACGGCGACGGCGTAATCAATGGCGAAGATGCATTCCCGAACGACCCCACTGAAAGCTCGGACAATGACAATGACGGAAAAGGCGACAATCAAGATCCCGATGACGACAACGATGGCGATCTTGACGACGATGACGACTTCCCTCTGGGACAAGGGCTGCCTACAAACTCAGCAGAGGGTTGCAAGTACCAGAACGCTGCGTTCAATGTCTCGGTCGAATACGATGGGCACAACTCCTTCGACGAATACACGGTTGTTGGGACAGTTCCCAGTGCCGATGGGTTGGATTGGAGTGTCCAGTTCCAGAATTCATCAGGGGAATGGTTGGATTCCTTAACTTTCGACTTGGGCCTGACCGATTCAGACCTTGCTGAACAAATCAGTGTTCGCGTGATTCCGGCCAATGTCGGTGTTGCACATCACTTCCCAGATGGGCACTTGGTCCTAATCAAGATGTCAACCAGCCAAGGATTTTCAACCCAAGTAGAATTGAGGGTGGATGTTCCAGAATACAACGGCATTGAACTCAATGAGCCAGAAAACCTATTCTTCAGCAGAGAGGACACCACCATTACTATCGAGATTCCATTCAAGAACACTGGAAACTCAGATGAGTTGTTCTACTTCGAGTTCGACAGTTCAGAGTGGTGGCAATTCGCTGGACCTACAACCCAACCAGTATCCCCGTTCTCAGATGGTACCGCCACCTTCACACTAGTCCGTCCCTCTGAACCGGAACTTCCCTCTCCCTATGCCGAAGAAATCACATTCACTGTTTCGGATCTGGACAACAATACTTACTCGGGCTCAACTGTGGTGGAGACGGACTCACCAGTTCTCTCCATAGTGGGGGATACGGCAAGGATACTCGGAGGCAATGCATTCGCTTCTTATGGAAAAATAGAGAGTTATTCCGTCAATATCTCCAACAGCGGGAATGTAGATGCTGAGACTGTCACCTTAGTGGCTACTCTGTGCTCCGATATTGGTTGCGAAAATGAGATTGGCGTCAACTCCACATCCAGCGGCTCAGTGTCAGCAATGAGCGAATCAACATTCTACATCACCATGGACTACACCCAGTTTACCGAATCCGAGAAATTCTACATATTCTTCTCAATAGAGGATGAATTGCTTGATGAAAAGACAGAGTCTTGCACCTCGACGAAGTCAGATGGAAAGGCATCCTGCGTCTTCGAGGCTCAGCTATGGACCAGCTCCCCAGAGAATGACGATCTGAAGTACCTGGCATACGCATTCCTGATAATGCTAATTGCAGCACTCCTTTACTTTACTAGAAGGCCGGGAAGACGAGTCAGCGCCCCGTTCTAATACTACTTGCCTCAGCGCACAATGAGGACAAACATGCGTGGAATCTCACGTCTCGAATTGATGCCTGAACCTGGTGACCCTAGTCTACTTACAGCCGTAGACAGTGAGGCACCCGGGTATCCGGGTGAGGCCTACGGCATCAGTGACGAAGAGGCTAGGAAGCTGCGGTGGCCAATGGGCCCACTTATGAGGTTCTTATGGCCTTGGGGAGCAGTCGGATTCTCTGCAATAGTCGTCTCTATTTTGCTCCTTTATCCCTCGATATACTCACTTATTGGCGAGGTTCTTGATTCGGAGTGGGCCTTCGAAGATAGCGGCATCAGGGATCTACAGGAATCTGGAAGTCTAGGTGAAGGAGTCAGAGTATGTATGGTTGACACCGGCATAGACATCTCCCATCCAGACCTATCGCATCTAACATTATCCGGATTTCGTGACTTCTATAGCGAAAAAGACTCTCCAGTCAGAGACATCGGAACAAATAGTCACGGAACTTTGATGGCGGGACTTCTTGCTGCCAATGGCTCATTCACTGGTGCTGCCCCAAGCGTTTCACTTTCGATTGCGATCTCTCTTGGGCCAGACGGAAAGTCTGCAAACGAGAGGATGGTCTCGCAGGCGATTAGGTGGTGTCGCATTTCTCAGGACTCTGACATAATTTCTCTAAGCCTGGGAACTGCTCCCGGATCTACCTTCTCAGATTCATCCGACACCCTTGATGCCGTTAGAGAGGCATTAGACGATGGGATTTTCGTTATCGCAGCCGCCGGAAATAGTGACCCAAGGCAGAACCTCTCCGACGTCTCTTCCCCTGCTAGCCTATCTGGTGTGATTGCAGTTGGGGCACATGATAGAAATGGAGATTCCTGGGCTGACAGTGCTGAAGGTTCCCAAAATGATCCAGAAACTGGTGAGGAACGAATATTCCCAAACCAGAAACCCGAGATCGTAGCCCCCGGCGTCGATCTATGGTCTTGCAGAGACAGTGGCCGTGACCCACCATACGCATTCTCAACAGGTACCAGCGATTCTACGGTATTGGTTACAGGGGCCCTCGCCTTGATCCTCTCAGTGTATCGTGAGGAAATTGCGGGAGAAAACGGAGTCATCGACCAACATGAAATGGACTTAGTCAAGGTAGCGCTTGCAAACTCGGCACGAACCGACTCAAGCCAATCTGAAAGCCACGATTCGAAGAAAGGCTATGGGCTCCTTGATGCCCAAGAATGGTCTAGACAAGTAGAAATTGAATTCGGCATCAACCAAGAAAACATATGAATTGACGATAATTGATGAAACTCCTTGTCCCTATGGTTAAATTGTCTAGATGTAGTCCGATGCATTATGGCGCGGGTAGAAAAATTGAGGTCATTCTCATTAACAGGACTATTCTTGTTGAGCATATTACTTTCATTGGCCTTGCCAGCGGGAACTGTTTCCGCATCAAATGAGACAACAACGGGGACAATTACCGGTACTGAGACTTGGGCAGGCGTACACACCCTTACCGGAGATGTCACGATAGCCCCCGGTGCAAAATTGATCATTAATCCAGGGGCGACGATTGAGTTCCCTAACGGAACCCATCTGGATGTGCGGGGGAGCCTGTGTGCCGGCGTCTCTTCATGTGGTGCTTCTTCGAACGCTGGGCCTGCAATGAGAATAACCCTGAGGTGGAGTGAACCCCTCAATTCGAGTGCTATAGGGGAATGCTATGGGATGAGTTCTGGAAACCAAGAGATTTGGATAGATGACCCTTCATGCCGCGAGGGAGTGCTAATGAGGAGTTCGATAGATCTTTCTGAAACCGGCCTCAGATATGTCACATTCGATAGTGCTTGGGGGATTCCTCAGTATGTCTCTGCAGTGGGCGAATTCCGCTATGGGGCCCTCGTGCTGGATGGAGCTAGCCCAACTCTTACCGAACTTTCATTCAATCAGATAAACACCTCCAGTGTACTGACAACCAACCTCGCTCAACCAACTTTCAGTGGAGGGGAATTCGTCGTAGGGGCCGATGCGAGTAAGAGCATCGTTGGAGCAGCATTGCAGATTTACTCCTCTGGATCCTCAGTAAGCCCATTCTCTCTGTCTGATATTTCACTCACAGGAACCAACAATGGATGCGGTAATAGGGATGGGGGACGGCACACAATTTGGGCCGAGGACTCATTTATCGAGATAGATAACGCTGAAATCTCATCAGGAGATTTTGGAATTGGGCTTTGGACATCAGCAGGAAGCGTGACAAACACGCAGATAAATGTGAACTGTAACGCAATCGATCTAAATGGGAAGAAGGCAGTAGGCGGGACTTCATTCGACTTTGAAATCTCGAACAATGAAATTACTACGGTCGACGGAGCAGGAGTTTTTGCATCAGCCGGGGCACTAGTGTACTTGGTAGACAACGATATTGGTGGAGCAGCATCTGGTTCCGGAGTAGCTGTTTACAATAGCGAGGCCCACATTCACGAGAACGAAATCGGACCAATAGGAGGCTACTTTGGATTGTGGCTGGGAGGCTCGTACGACGTAATCGCTGAGAATAATTCGATTTTCGACACCACTCTAACCCCGGTGGTTGCTGGAATGTACTCATACGCCATTCAAGCAGCCTCTAGGCTATACCTAGCCAACAACTCAATCTCCTATGATGGTACTGGGACCTGCAGCAGTGAAACCAATTGGGGGGGCGAGTTTTCTTGTCCTGTCTTGCATGCATACGTGACAGGCGTAACCATGTATGACAACATCATCACTGCAGGTGGTACGGCCGATGGGATTCGAGCAGTGGGGTCCCTGTTGGATATTCAGAGGAACTCATTCGATGTGCAAAAGACTGGTGCTGTTATCAAGAACTACGACAGTGGTTATGCCGAATCACAACAATTCGGGTCACTAGCATACTTCTCTGAAAACGATTGGAACCAGGCTGAGACAGTGTACAACGTGACAAAAAGCTCCGTCACCGCCCAGTCAGAGTACATACCCTCCCCCCCCAGCGGGGAATACCCAGTCCGCCTATCATGGCCAGACCAGGAGGCTTGGCCAGACAATGAATTCCAAGGTGCGATTATCCCAACGCCAGTAAAGGAATGCGGCACTTGCCAGAACATGACGCCGAGGAACTTCCCATTGGGTGTCAGCATGGATAACAACTCGACGGTATTTACATTTGCAGATTTGACTAACTTGGACTTGTCCAAGATCAAGATTGCAACACAGCCAACCCACTTCGCAGTACAGGTCAGCAGAGCCGAACTCGTCCGATTCCAGGCACTAATTGGCGGTGAAAAGGTAAGCGATGCATTGGTCATTGTGGAGGATGCACTCGGTAACGATCTGTATCGTGTAAATACTGGTGGCGATGGTTTCACTCCATGGGTCGCCCTCCCATCTAACTTTCACCTCGACTTCAGAGGACTTGGCGGAGGAGATAACCCGGATGGGTTTGCGGATGATGAGTACGAGGACTCTTGTTCAGACGGGATTGACAACGATGGCGATCTTACCATCGACACCGCAGATTCCAGTTGTGATTATTCAGCAGGAACCAGGGAACTATCACTTTACAGATATACCGCCTATAGATTTGGATATGGCTACTACTTCGGACAGTTCACCCTTGAGGAGAACTCGCTCGAGGAGACTGCACACCTTGAGAACGAAGCTCCAACGGTAATAGTTACCGAGAATGATGGACACTCATTCAGAAGAGTGGTCAACATCACCGGAAGCGCTCATGATGGAACATTGGCAAACAGTTACCTGACCGACGAGAGGGCCCAGTGGGACCAAGGTGGCTATGTTCATGCCGTCCAAGTGAGGAATCCATTCACCGGTTCTTGGGAGGATGCCGAATTGTCGATTGATACCAGCGGTGCAGATGAGGGCGAGGTCACACGCTTCAACAGGCCTTTCAGCTCTTGGTACTACAATATTGATATGACAGGACTCGCAGGTGAAGGCGATTACACATTCGAATTCAGAGCATTTGATGGGATAGATCACAGCCCCGTGGTCTCACGCACAATCAAACTCAATACCCAACCCCCCAGCATTTTCGTTACCACTCCCAGTTCATTCTCATCTCACGATGAAGGTTCGGTAGTCTTCGATGGCTATTCCCAGGACTCCTATGGATGTCCGGATAATTGCAACACAGACATTGGCCTAGTATACATGCAGATTTCGGGACCAAATTATCAAGTTACTAGCCCAGTTGAGACTAATTCAGATGGAACTTGGGATTGGGAATGGGACTTCAGCACCCGGCCTAGGGATCTTACGACTTACACCTTCACAATTTGGGCATCTGATTCAGATTTCTGTAATGAAGAAGTGGACGAGTGCCAGCCAGTAATTCTGACCCTAACAATCGATAACAGGAACAGCCAACCCACAATTAGCGTCAATCAGCCATTTTCAGGAACAAGAATTTCCTCCTCATTGGACACTTCTCTAACCGGCGTAGCTAGGGACTTCGATGGAGGGGTTACAAGGGTCGATCTGGAAGTAAAGGACGTATCAAATGACTATGTTTCAGTTTTCGAAACCAGCACCAGTGAATTTTCTGAAGATGGAATCTGGGAGATTGAGTGGGACACGACACAACTTCGTCATGATGCGGAATACCTGCTAAGATTCCGCTCGTATGACGGGATTGACTACAGCAGCTGGACCGAAGTAACCATTGTGGCAGACAATCCACCAAATGCAGACAATAATCAACCCGAATTCGATTCATCCGGCTGGCAAAGTGAAATCACTCTTTATTGTGACTCTGAGTCAAACTCTGTCGACAAGTGCACCACAGTGGAGATAGATCTGAAGGGGTATTTCTCCGACGCAGACAACGACATACAGTTCATCTCTGTTTACAACGACACATCAATCGACTCGGACGATAGACACGCTCTTGTAGTCGGTGTCGGAACAGATGGAATTGCTCGTTACGACCCCGCAGACATGTTGTTTTTCGACGATGACATGGAGTCTTGGACTCTGAATAATGTGATTTTCATCGCCACCGATGCATGGGATTCTCGAGTCAACTCAAATCCTGTCAACTTCATAGTCGTCCCCCTTCAATTCTCGATTCAGGAGCCCGAGCAATCTTGGGTCGAAGATGATGAAATGGCAATATATTCCGGCATCGGTCTTCCTGGTAAGCAAGTTTCTGTTTTGATAGGCGGTAATCCAGTCAACAACACAATCGTCTCTGAGGACGGGACATGGGAGTTGGGAATACCAGCCTCTAGAATTAAGGGTGACTCATCAATACCAAAATTCACTTATGCAGGCCAAACCACAGAAGTTAGCGCGATTAGCAAGGGAGAGCCAACGCCCGAATCAACAAACTGGGGAATGATTGGAGCAGTTTCTGTTTTGGCAATACTGTCACTGGCTGCTCTTGCTTACTTCACTGGATTCATAGGGATTGAGATTGATGAAGAAGATGAGTACAAGACCCCTGTCCAAATACCGAAGGACTACGGTGACGAGGAAGAAGAGAGTTCACTGGAGAGGTATGATGACCACCCCGGTTGGCTTTGGGATGCAGCTTCAGATGAATGGGTACCAGATCCGGATTTCCAAGAATAATGTAGATTCCAAGTTCTACTAACATTTGTATATTGAGTGAGATAGTGTTGGGTATATGGCCACGAGTGCGTCATCACGTCCAGGAGTTCAAGAGAGGATTTTCCTTCACCTTAGTGACTACGTAGACCATAGTGACAAGGTCGAAGTCCCATTTGCATTGTCCCAGATGGGGATCGCCAACGCTGTGTCAATCGCTCGCTCTAATGTGCCTCGTGCAATCTCTGGAATGAAGGAGGAAGGCCATCTTATCGAGAGGCAGGCACACGTAACGGGGGTATCTCGGAAAAGGAAGGCATACTTCCTCACTGATGAGGGAGCCAAGGTTGCAGATGAGATATGGACAAGGGTTTCAGAGACAAATGTAAGGGTAGTTTTCTCCGACGGCCGTTCTGAGACTACATCCCTAGCCGAAGCAATCGAGTCCTCAGTCCTACCTCTAAGGCATGTCGATATGCTGAGATATATGGATGATTCAGGCACTATCGATCTATCGGGCCTGACTCCCGAGTTGGTCGAGAGAGATCTATCGAAACACATTGAGAAGCAGTTAGTTTCGTATCTGAACGACCTTCCAAGAACAAGAAGATTCTATGGGCGGGAAAAGGAACTAGATGTTATGGCAAATCTCCTGGAAGCCAATTCCGCTTCTATCCTTGTTCCAGGAATAGCCGGAATCGGAAAGACCGCTCTTTCGACAAAAATACTCGACAGATTTACTCACAGGAGAAATCTGCTCTATCATCGGTGCCAGGATTGGGAGGGTTCCCGAGCATTCCTCGAGGCATGCGCAGAATGGCTCTCTGCGGTGGGAAATAACGACCTTTCTGACTATCTTGATTCATCACCAGTACCACAAACGAACATGGCCGTCAATCTAATCGCTAACGGTTTGTCCGGAGCTCCATCTTTGATAGTAATAGACGATCTGCATAAGGTTGGCGATGAAACCCTTTACTCCATTCTCAGGGAACTTACTCTTAGGATAAACACGCTTAAGGAAGTTGGGCTAGTAATGTTCTCTCGTTCCTTCAGGATGGTAGTCCCAGAATCTGACCAGTCGGGGAATATCGTCACCCTAGTAATGCCCCTTCAAGGATTGGACGCCGAGTCAAGCAGGCAGATTCTGACAGCAATGCCAAAAATGGACTCGGACCAGTTTACTCACATATATTCTCTATCTAGGGGTCACCCACTGATTCTAGAGTTGATTAATAGGGGAAATGTGGCTGAGACATTCCATGCCACACTGGAGGCCTTCGTTGAAAAGGAGATTTTCAGTAGACTATCAGGTCCTGAGAAACGCCTATTAGGTGCCATTGCAGTTTTCCGTGAGCCCATTCCTGTACAGACAATCCATCAAGCAGAGGGGAGCGTAGACTTACTGGATGACTTAGTCGAGAAGGGTTTGGCACGCCAATCTGATGCTGAGAATTTTGATGTTCACGATCTCGTTCGTGAATTCTTGTTAAGATCGATGGACAAGGAAATGAAGAATTCCTTACATTCCTCGGCTGTGAAATGGTACCGGGAAAAGAAGGATGATGCTGCAGATCGTATTGAGTTCATCTACCACCTTAGCCATACAGGAGACGAGGATGGCATTGCCGAGGTCCTAGTTTCGGAGGGTCATGGATTGGTTAGCACCGGTCACACCGAATTACTAACTATTCTAAATTCTCTCGAAAGCAGTGATTTTGATTCCAGTAGCAGAGCCCTAATTAGGGAACTAAAGGGGGATATTCTGACTATCCAAGGTAGGTGGGATGAAGCCGAAGAAGAATACGATGCCGCAACAAAACACATTGTCGGCGGTACCCCGGGCCACGAACTTGCTCGCCTGCTTTCAGCAAGGGCAGATATTGCGGTAAAGAGGGGAGCAATGGACGATGCCCTCGAACTACACCGAAAAGCCCTGGAGATCCAGATAGGCATTAGGGATGCTGTCGGAGCAGCAAGAAGCTACAACAATATGGGGCATATATTCCGTCGAAGGAGGGACACTCGTAGAGCACTAGAGGTGTATGGGAATGTCGAGAATCTTCTGGAAAAGGAGAAAGACCCAGATCTGAATGACGCTAGAATTAGGTTGGCATCGGCTTTCATAGAAATGGGGGAGTTAGACAGGGCAAGGGAGCACGCCCTTTCTGCTTATGAGGATACTAAGGATTCAAATCAAGATTTCACCCATGCTAGATCAAGAGCAGTCCTAGGGAGGTACTATGCCAAGATCTCAGATAACGACCTTGCACTATTCCATTATTCCGGTGCCCTGGAGACCCTCTCCGACCAAAATGACCCCCAAAGTACAGTGGAGGTCGAGATGCTGCTAGGGCAGGTGCTAATTGATGCAGGGCGTAGGGAGGAGGCTGCAGAGCACTATCTCAATGGTCTAGCAGTCGCTGAATCAAACGACTTCCGTATGCTCCAAGGGGAATTACTAGCAAGGCTCGGTGAGGTGGAGTCCGATCGCTCTCAGAGGATGGACTATCTTCAGAGGTCCCTTTCTCTATTCAGAGACCTAGGCGCTGTAGGGAGGATGAAAGAAGTACAGAATTCAGTCCACAGAGCGGTGATGGGCAGATAGTCACGCTGCTACAATGCTATTCGGCTCAGTCTGTCCAGTCCAATAACTAAATTCAGGACCAAGTTGCTTAGAAATAGAGATATTTCCAGCAAACTCATCGCCAATTGCCATCAGGACCTCGCTCTCAGCCAAATGTGGTGCGTTATTCTTCTCTGAAAGGTGACAAAGGACAATACTCTCCAAATCTTCGTGTAAAACTTCCAGTAGTATCTCTCCAGCTTGCCTATTGGAAAGGTGACCACCTCTTCCTGAAATCCTCCTCTTCAGAGAGTCAGGATAAGGCCCTCCAACTAATCTATGATGATCGTAGTTTGATTCAATAGAAATGTGGTTGCAACCAGATAAATGTTTGATTAGGTCTTGCGGTGCTTCTCCCAAATCTGTAACAATTGCAGCCCGATCTCCATTCCTATCGCTGGCAATTAGGGCAACATTATCTGCATCATCATGAGGTACGGGGACCGGTAGCATACTCAGCTCTGATGAGAACTGAACCCTCTCTAGATTACCAAATGTCGTACACTCTTCCACTAAATCCCAACCCATTTTCGATGCAGTTCCTAGATTACAGTGTAGTCTGGAATCCCACTTCTTTGAGGCCCTAAGTGCCGAACCAGAGTGATCCTTGTGATGATGAGTTACCACAATAGAATCAATAGAATTTGGCTCAAATCCTGCTATACCAAGTCTCTTTTCTGTCTGTTTGAGGCTGAAACCACAATCGACTAGGACATTACAATCCCTAGAACTGACAATAGTTGCATTTCCACGACTGCCAGAACCCAAGTGAGTTATCCCAATCCCCATTGATTCACGTGCGGTTACAGACGACCTTTCAACAAATCCATGCCCATAGGCCAATATTTGCTATTTTCAAACACCAGAAACCATTCTAGGCCTTTCTAACGATATATGTCCGAACGACGCTCCATCATCATGATAAATCTCTGAACCCGGGATTTTGCATAGAGGTGGGCGGATGCGTAGGAAGCAAACAGCTTTACTAGTCACAATGTTGATTTTTTCTAGCCTCGCATTCGTCTCTCAGACTCGTCCACAATCTCCAGTATCCTCCACAGACCCAAATTTGGCTGAGGGTACAGAATCTCCAGTTACCGACCAAGACGGAGACTTAATGCCCGATCTATTTGAGGTAATTTTTGGAGAATCTGTTGAAATCGAGACAGCAACATTCCAGGGCACCATACTCGGTCTCAATCCATCCGATTCTACTGATAATTCAACCGATTACGACAGGGATGGATTAACTGCTCTGCAAGAATACTGCTGGCCTTATACTTTGGATAAGTGCTTCGAAGAACGCAATACACTAACGGGAAAATCTCCAGAGGAAAGCGAATCCGGATTGAGGGAGTATCTTGACCCCCGATCTTCGGATACCGATGGCGATGGCTTGCCTGATGGATACGAAGTACACATGTGCACTTTGGGGGGCCTGTACAAAAAAGATCCAAATGATCCTTTGAATCCAAACAATTTCTGGGAATGCCGATATTTCGATCCACTCGATCCTAGCGATATCAATATCGATTTTGACAGGTGTGAGGCGGACTTCAGTTGGGGTTGCGGGGATGGATTCGATTTCAATAGTGATGGGAACATTGACCTTGGAGAAATGTTCACCAATGTGGAGGAATACTCACTGGGAATTCCTGGTGACTGGATTACCGAGAGGGACGGACTCTGGTGCTGGGGTTCAATTCAAGGACTCTCTGAAGACTCGTGTCAGACCCAGTTTGAGAGGCCAACTGGAGAATCAGGATGGATGGGATCTGATCCTAGATTCTCCGACTCAGACTACTTCTACTGGGATGAAATAGCTCCTGCTCCATTAGAGGTATTGGGAGATGGAATTCCTGATGGTTGGGAGGCCCAATATGGACTCGATCCTTTGAATTCAAGCGATGCGATAATTGACAGCGATTTAGATGGATGGGACAAAGACAAGGACGGCTTCATTACGGCGGATGTAACTATAGGGACATCCCAGTGGGGCGAGTCATTCAGTAATTTCGAAGAGTACTCAGTGGACTTCGATGAAAATTCAGGAGTTATTCCAGGAGTGAGGGGTATTGAGATTTCTTCCGATTCCAATAACCTGATTAATTTCGATCATTCAACCGCAATAAGGCTAGTCGACTCTGCCGTACATAGTATAATTTCAGACCAATCAAGAGAGAGGTTGTTGGTTGGAAGTAAATATGGGATTACGGCATTAGATCCATTCAGAGGAATTTCGACGTCATTTGAATTCCCCTCGGGAATTGAATTATACACAATGGAAAGGAACTCAGTAGGAAACATAGATTTCCTGATGTTGGGGTCAAATATGGGCCTACATACGGTCATTCTAGAAAACGGACTCCCAGTTATGGATTCTCTAACTACTCATGAACTGGGAGAAGCAGCTGTTCTATTTCGGCTCGCCTCTGACTCATTTGATCCAGGAATCCTGATCATGGGCAAGGACGGGGTCTGGCGGACTACATTCTCTGAGGCTGAACAATCTCTTTCCACTTCTGAAATGATTTTCGTAGAGTCACTTTCATCAATGCTAAGAAAGTCAAACGCGACCGCAACTTCTGCAGGGCATGCCAAGATTTTTGGAAGAACTCCAATTCTACTAATAGGGACTGATTTCGGTCTAATTGCATGGAATTCTACAGATGGCTCTGACAACAATGGGATGCCATGGTGGGTTTTCACAAGAAATAATGCCGATGAATTCGTTAGCCCAGATATCTTAGATACCACTAAGACCGCAACTGTCAATTCCATAGTCGTAGAAATTTCTGAACAGGGCTCCGACGATGTATGGTTGGGGATGGGAGGGGGACTCCATCTAATCACAATGGATCTATTTATTTCCCAACCCAAGGAGGCTATCGGCAACGAGAGAATGCTCAATCTAGAGGGTCTACTAACCGGTGCTAATGATATTCGCTCTATCCTTCCTCTTGAGGGGATGATTGTTCTAGGTTCTTCAGACGGAACTTGGTGCCTAGAAGGGAGTTCGGATGGGATTCTGGATATCCGTCAGAACCAGACAGAAATTCCCGGTCTGGTTACCTCACTCACTACTCTCGAAAGAGAAGGTCAAATCTGGGTTTTCGCCGGCGTCTCACCTGGACGCTTCATGAATATAGCTCCAATGAACCCACATTCCCATGATTCTGACCTTGATGGGATTCCTGATGGTTGGGAGTTCGCATACGGTCTCGACCCAACGGATCCGTTTGATGCCTCTAGGGATCATGATGCCGACGGAGTCTCCATCGGCGGTGGCAGCGGTCCTGGATTCGACAGATTGTGGACTAACTTGGAGGAGTATAGGTTCGTCACTCCCTCGAATTTTGGACAAAACGGAACCGACCCCAGAATTGCAGATTCCGACGGAGACGGATTAACTGATGGCGAGGAGTATTGGGGTTGGTTCATTGACTCAACATCATTCGAGTGCTACTACCTCAATCAGAATTATCTATGCGATTCCGACGTTGGTACATCTGCAGAGGAAGTTCACCTCGGTGGATGGACCGGAACAGGTTCGAGTGGCGGTAGTGATCTACCAACCGATCCGACGAACCCAGACTCAGATGGAGATGGTATGCCCGATGGATGGGAAATCAAACATCGTCGATGGATTGGAGACATCTATACCGGGGGTAATGAATGGACATTGGACCCCAATAATCCCGACGATGCTAATGGTGATGCCGATGGTGACGGACTAACCAATCTATGCGAGTATGAGTGGGAAAGACTGCTCGATAGGTCAATTTCCACCGGTATCATCTCTCATGGTGAATCTCCTGATTCAGTGCAAAATTGGACTCCAACCGATCCAAATTCTGTAGATTCAGATTCGGACTCGCTGCCCGATGGTTGGGAAGCTCGCTATTCATGTAACTGGCCATCTTCGGATTCAGGAATCAATCCTATGAATGGCTCTGATGCATTGAATAACCCTGATGGGGATGGATTTGATGTCAACAAGAATGGGGTTATTGAATCCGAAGAAGCATTTGTTAATTGGATGGAATATCATATAAAATCCGACATCTTGCTTTCTGATTCAATATATTCGGGAACCATGTATCCAGATAATCACACATCATCATTGCCACATCATTCATGGCAAGGTTTGGCAGACGAATCATTCGGAGAAAGAACGGGCGAATACTACCTATCTCTGTGGACAGGATTGCCAAATGAAGACATCGGTTCCTCGGATCCGTTAAATTCCGACTCTGATAACGATGGCATGCCTGATGGGTGGGAGGTCTTCCATGCAAGATGGAGTCTTTTCGATAGTGATTGGACACTCAATCCAGTCAATGGAGGGGATGGCCTTGGAGATCCCGACTTGGATGGGATGTCAAATTGGGAAGAGTACAATGCAATCGATAGTGATATTAGCGAATCAGATCCTACCATCTCATCACCCCAGTTCTACCTAACCGATGCTGCTGGGGCTCTCCTAGAGACTCCGTGGATTGGTGCCGACTCGGCTCTTTCGTTTGGCCATTTCTTGACTGAAGAGCAATCCAATCTGACAGGAACTTCTGCTGACCCTAACAATCCAGATACTGACGGAGATGGTTTGCTGGATGGGATTGAAGTGATTTTCACTACTTGGAATTCAAGCGCTGGCGTTTGGACCCTTAATCCACTAATCCCCAATCAGGGCGGTTTCGACTCTGATGGAGATGGTATTGGTGATCTGGTTGAACTAAACCTGACTGCAAACCTCCCCATAAACGGGGAATCTTATCCTATGGGGGCACCAACATTTGGCGTAGAATCGAGAGAAATAGATGAGACGGCTTTCGAAAACAGGGTATTTAGGATCCTATTCAGTAAAGAAGGAAGGGCCGAGCTAGGAATGGGGCAATACTTGGAGTGGAAATCTGGTTTGCCAGCAAAGCCGATGCTTCAGGCAATCTTTGGAATCACGGATCCAAAGGATCAGGATACTGATAGGGATGGGATGAGCGATGGATACGAGTACTGGTTCTCGGAGTGGGATCTAGAGGAAAACCAGTGGACGATGAATCCTCTGACTGATTCAGACGTAGATTTCGACTCCGACGACGACTCATTCGATTGCAATGGAGACGGAGAAATCTCTGACTCTGAATCTTTCGACAATTTGGCAGAGTACGACTCTAGGTGGTATGGGAAGAGGTTGGAGGTAGGAAACGTCCCAAATGGGACTTCTGCTGTCTCATATGGTGCCGATGCAGCCAATGCCTTCATTGAAGAGGATGGCCTTTCTAATAAATCCGCATGGGGCCAACTTTATTCTCTGTTCACATCCAAAAGCCTCAGTTCTTCTGAAAAGATCGGCCTGATCAACCAGGTCGACCCAGACAACTTCAACAAATCCCTAATTGGAATCAGTGACCCCACTCACGATGACTCGGATGGAGACGGAATGCCAGATGGTTGGGAATACTGCTACTCAGTTTACGACGAGGTCTTACCAGTCAACTCATTCCGTTGGTCATTAAACCCCCTCAACCCACTGGATGTTAATTATGATCCAGATGCAGATGGTTGGTTGGACAGGGGAATAATAGATACACCTGCAGTCCAAGGAAACTGGGATTCCAGAATCTTCACTCCACTCTCGGAAGACCAGCAATTCGAAAATGGCGCCAGCTCACTTTATTTCACAAATATAATGGAATATGATAACGGAACTGGCCCATTGGACCCAGATTCAGACTCCGACTCAATTATGATGACCCCAGTCATAGTAGATGGTGTGGTAATTGACTACCTCCAAGACATGAGTTTATCAGACGGAAGAGAGATGTTCAAGTATGGGACAAATCCACTTGACAATGATTCTGATGGAGACATGATGCCTGACTTCTACGAGTATTATAGAGGTTGGAATGAGACCAACGATAACTGGTCTTCTTTCATGAAAATCAAAGTTCAGTGGACCGAGGTGACACCTCAGAACTGGAAGCCAATAAAATTTTCAGACGGTGAGATTACAAGGCCAGACTTGGACTGGATATGGTTTACTCATGATCCAACAGATCCCTCGGATGCGACACAAGACGCAGATAATGATGGCGAGTGGGACTGTACGGGGAGCAGTTGCGATTATGTCCCATACAACAATTTCCAAGAGTATTACGCAGTTGTCAATGCGACCCTATCTTCGCCTTCGATTGTCAGGGCTTCAACTTTGTTCGACTGCTCCGGAGAAGAGGTGGAAGAATGGTGGCAACTTCGTGAGACTCTCCTCGGCACCTGTTCAGGTTCAAGCTCACTATCTTCTAACTATCTGCGAATCAACAAAATCAATGACGACGACCCACTCTATGCTTTGATAGTTCAAGATAATGACTTGTCATACTTAGATGTAAACTCTAGTGATGATATCATTCATGTCAATGGAGAATGGACGGATGAATTCAATAGGCTCGCAGGAGATAGAAATCACTTGCCAAATCCTGGGCTAGGGGAATATGCATTTGGTTGGTGGATTCTAGATATTGATGGAGACTTGGTCGCTGAAGGTACCGACCCAACAAATTGGGATACCGATGGTGACTGGTTGAATGACTTCTTCGAGATCGACGATGATCTACTTGACGGAATTAGGGGCAATAGCGGTTCACCGATTCGCTACGATGATAGGACTTCATGACCTAAACAATTCATTTGCTTCCTTCTCCTCAGATATTCATGACCGAGGGCACGCGAAACGTTCCCAGGCCCGAAGAACCCGTGAACGAAAAGCTCCTTTTCCTCAGAGAGAACATGGTTCACTTGACAAATCAACTCAGTATGCCAATAATAGAAGTCGCCCTTGTCATCTCGAAGTACATCCGCATCGTAATGGATTCTCTCCACAAAGCCGCCACCGAGGAAGGGGAGGAATTGCCTGACATACTCCTCAATCCACTTTCTAGTAATTCTCCACAGTCTGAAACGACCTCTGGAATTACTTCATTCCCACTTGAGACGTTAATTGACCGAGTCGATCAGGATAGGATGGACATACTGGATACTCTCGTTAGGACAATACTCAATGAGAGCCAACTGGAATTTGTTTCAGCACTTCGAGAGTTTAGAGATTGGGAACTCGAAATCCGAAATCAACTATCAGAAGTTTCAAGTCCCGGAGGACTGTTTAGCCCACTCTCACTAAATGATGACTTCTAGTCATTCATTGATTCTGAAGATGCTACTATCCTACTGGAAACCCACCAAGCATCTGCTATCGACCAAACGAAAAGAAAAGGCCACAGAAATGCTGGAATTAGTGGGAACTGAATTAGAAACCACTCACCTGCCTTCCTATGTTGGCGATTGAAATGTTGCCCTAGGAAGAGGAAGGGGACAAGTGAAAGTGCCACGGCAAAGAGTGGACGTATTGCACCCCATGGCCCAACGCCTCCACTCAATTCGTCCCAAATAGTAGAAATCACGCCCAGGGGTCTGAAAACATCGTCTTCTGCAGACTCCACTTTGACTACGAACTCCCCTTCCACATTGCTTGCGATAATTGTAAGCGGATGAATTTGCCGACCAAAATATCATAGAAAACGAGAACAATAGATAGCGATTGCGAAAACCATGCATGAGGGGATCTTAGTCACTGGATTTGAGCCATTTTCAAATTTCAAGAGAAATATTTCTCAACAGGTTGTACATTTAATTTCTACAGCAACAATCTCCGATTTCAATATCAGTACTTCAATCCTAGCAGTAGACGAAGCCGGCTCAAGGGAGATTTCTGACAGGATAGAATGTGGGGAAAAAATTGGAGCAGTACTACATCTCGGTTTCTCTGAAAATGCAAATGAAATACTTCTCGAGAGATACGCTAGAAATCATTTTCAGATGAAAATTGCAGATAACTCCGGAAGGAGACTCTCTTCTGGAAAGGTGTCCACGGGAAAATCAATTCTTGAAACAAAAGTACCAAGAAACTTCATCGAAAACCATCTAGAGGGAATTTCAAAAATCAGATGGAACGAAGACGCGGGGGGCTTTGTATGCAATGAGACATATTTTCGTTCACTATTAGCATCCTCAGGAAGACGACTACCGATTGTACTTTTCATTCACCTACCAAGCGAGAAAATCCTCCCTCTTGAAGAACAATATTCCATCATTATTTCGATATGTGAATCCCTGAATAGGATACTTGACTCGAACTAACTTTCTCTTCTCCCCTTTCTAGATTCGAACCATTCCGCGGCCTCTCCAGTTTCCGTCATTGATAACTCGTCACCAACTTCTCTTGGCACAATGTCCCTCCCGTTGTGCCAGGTAGCCTGCTCTAGCCATAGAACAATGTCTTGTCCAGTCAAAGAAATCTCCATGGTACCTCCAAGGGGACTCTCTTCCAAAACAAAGGAGGCCTTACCTATGGATGCAGACTGCCTCGAGAGGCTGAAAATAGTCCCTTCTTCATCAGCCTGCATTGCCATAGCATCAAGAGCTGTGTCAAGTACCCGGTTCTCCCTCAATATAGACATCAGATTGTCAAGTGACTCTGCTTTTCCATTTATTTCCTCAGAGTCTCTAATTATTGGGAAATCCGAATGTTCTGGGGTATTCTTCGGACTCCAATCTGGAAAGATTGAGCGTACAGAATCGATTACTTTGCCCGGGTCATCATGACTTCTGACAATTGTTGAAACTAAGATCTCTGGCTCCACATGACCTCGAACAAATGGAAACTAATAGTGCTAACCGGTCAGAAATCGGTTTGCGCGAATATTCAAACCACCAACAATCGACGATTAGATGTGGCACAGCGTTCTGGACTAGTTTCATTGGCTCTTGTTTTGATTCCAAACATCGTCCTTTTTTCTTTCAGAATCCTTTCCCCCGGGCTCCATGAAGCACTTTCAAACGATGATTTCCAACAAACAGTAGCACACTCACTGGCCCTCTTTATCGGACTAATTATGGCATACAGATATTCAGTGGTCCATGATCACGAATTCCGTCGCTCTAAGGCAATCAGCGCTCTATCAAAGACTTACAAGTTGGAGGACAGAGGACTTTGGGAAAAGGGAGAAGTAGCAATACAGAAGTTAGAAGCAAGGGCATATTCTGATTTCAAAGGAAGAAAGGCCACTGCTTCCAGACGGAGAATGCAGGGTAGTATCGGCGAGATTAATCGAGAATCTCCGGAACTGGACCAAAAGATAGGGGAACATTCAGGATTTAATGTTGCAGTCGATGGAGTCGAGCAAAAAAATGCAATTGTCCAAGAACCACTACAAGACAAACCCAATCTAACCTCTCGATTTTCAAAATTATTTTCATCTTCAATCGAAAGAACTGCGACTAGGAGGAACGAAAGAAGGAAGAAAGAAGAACTCCAGAAAAGCGAGTCTTTTCCTCCATTCGAGGAAGATGCGAACTCCAGATGGGCAATTCCACAAGGGACCCAGATGAAAACTAGGTTATGCACGAGTTGTTCAACTTATAATGCCGCAGAATCAAACTATTGCTCATCCTGCGGATCATTAATCGCTTGATTGGGGAACGGTTGATATGACTCCTTTAGGAGCCTAAGCCGGGAACGTTATGGCCAGTAAGCGAGACTATTACGATATTCTCGAAGTCGACAAAGAATCCTCAGAGGACCAAATAAAACAGTCTTTCCGTTCCCTTGCAAGAAAGTATCACCCTGATAAGAATCCAAATGACGAAGAAGCAGAGACAAAATTCAAGGAAATCCAAGAAGCATATGCAATCTTATCAAATCCGGAAGAAAGGCGAAAGTACGATGTCTTCGGACACGAAAGGCCCGGCGGTTCGCCATTCGGATCTCGGGGTTTCCAGGGAGTAGACATTAGCTTCGATGATCTCTTCGGCGGTGGTTTCGAATCAATCTTTAGCCAATTCTTTGGTGGACAACAGGGTGATAGATCACGTGGTTCTGACTTATTGGTAAGGCATAAGGTACCTTTTCAGGCTTCAATGGACGGCCTGGAAGATGATATAGAAATTGAAGCTCTGAAGGACTGCAACAGTTGCCATGGTTCCGGTTCCGCAAAGGAAGGGGGGTCCCGCCAATGCCCTTCATGCGAGGGAAGAGGGAGGATAGATGAGATTTCTATGATAGGCCCTTTCCGACAACGGGTGAGGAAGGATTGCGCTTCATGTAGGGGTTCTGGGAGATTGATTTCCAACCCATGTCATGATTGTGGGGGCGATGGCAGAGCCCTACAAACAAATCGTGTGAAGTTCTCGGTTATGCCTGGGATAGCTTCTGGCAACCGTCTTAGGATGCGTGGACAAGGCGAGGCTTCAACATCCCTCAATGGCAGTCCCGGAGACCTGTACATAGAAATTGATGTTGACCCCCATCCATGGTTCGAAAGGGATGGGCCAGACCTGCTCATGGCCCTGCCTTTGAACTTCGCCGACTTGACTCTTGGGACTACTATCGAGATTCCACATATTGATTCTGATGACCTAAGGATTACAGTGCCCCCCGGTTCTAATCCGGGGGAAACAATTTCGATTCCCGGGAGGGGTCTGCCACACAATAATCGCAGATCGAGGAGAGGGTCAGTAACCGTCGTACTAAGACTTCTATCTCCAACTAAGACTTCTCGTAAGCTGAAGAAGAAAATCAACGAAATAAGAGTTGAATTAGAGGATTCTATTCCGCCTGTCGAGGAGAGAATCAGGGACGAAGCCAGAACGAGAAGAGGACGTTGAAAAATCACTCTTCTCCCATTTCTATCGGATTCGTTGGAACCGCTGCTATTGGTTTCCCATCCACTAGACCTGAAATTTGCATATTGACCAAGGGTGGATTTCCCAGAGTTTCGATTTGAACGAATGTCGTCGAACCCTGTTCAAGATCGCCCAAGAAAACCTCGTCATCCCGAAAAATCATTTTTGGAACAACGCTCTGTATTGAAGTGACTTCACCTAGCGGCGAGAATATTCTGATTGCAGCCATTTCCCAACTAAATGATTCTGTCCTGACCCCAATTAGAAGTGAATTACTAGAATCCTCGAATCTCCAAACACATATGTCGATATTTTCAGTAAAATACCTGATCTCAGGTTTACCCAATTCCCCCGAAGCCGAACTCCATGAACTCTCCCCGAGTACGGATAGAGCTACAGAAATTTCTTCTCGACCCTTTGCTAGATCGTTGATCGAGAACCTATTTCTAAGAGCACTCAAGATGTGCTTCTCTTTTTCTACTAATTCCTCATCCTTTTTAGACGAAATTAACTCACCCCTATTCCACCATACAACGACTACCAGTGGGAGTATTAGGAACAGACCAGCAGCCACATAGAATGGAGTAAACATCCATGCCAAATTGACAAATTCTCCTTCTCCTTCGAAAGAACCCCTATTTTCCAGAGTGAATCGATACGCAATCTCCTCTCCGAAGCCACCATTCCTCTCTAGTCTGATTGCATGCATTCCAGGATCAAGCCCCAATTCTCCCACATCGCCATCCGCAAACTCGACAATCGTCCAAGTACTTTGATTCAGTCTCTGTACACTAATTCTAACTGATTCGTTATTAGAAACCCAAAACCCAACCATCGTCCAATTTGTTGAAGATATTTCCAGGGCAAATACATCGACAGAGTCATTCACCGAGAATGTTCCGATGGTCGTGGAATTATTCGGCGAGATTATTTGCCATTCTTCGCCTATCTCGCTGGCATTCCATAACTTTCCCGGAGCATCCCCTGACTCCTCTATTATCGAATCCTGCTGCTCTTCGCCAGCACTAGAAAATGTGAAAATTGAGGTGACAATTAACGTAGTAATTACCAGGCTGGCTCCACGCATCATGCTCGGGAAGACAACTAGGTCTTAGAATCCTTCAAGCGAAATGCTTCCATGGGCAGCCAATGAGTGAGCGGCCAATAGGAAGGAGCGTGATCTCCAGAGATAGGTTCTCCAGACTATTTTCCCTTGGAGATCGGAATGATCCTTCTTCATTTGCGCCGGGATTAATTATTGGCGACGATGATCCAGATTTCCCAGTTTCAATCGCTCCATTTTCTTCTTCGATGGATAATTCTACTATTCCTTCATCAATGAAGGTATCAACTCGTGCCAATCTCTGTTTCCCATTTGATTCTCTAGACACGTGGAAATCTTCCCAGGGGTTAGTCCTCCCACCGAGTCTCCTGGAGTCTGATTCAGGCGAATTTGGTACGGGGACAGAGTTAGTTCCGGTAACCTGGAACTCATTACATCACGACCAGTCTCTACTCACTATTGGACTACAACCATCAGTAATAGTATTGACAGATTCACCTCAACTGTCAAACAGTCTTGGTTTGTTAGAACAGGCTCTATTGACTATTAGGACAAATTTCCCGTCTTCACTTATTTGGACCCCAGGAATCGGAGGTCCGGATAATTGTGCTCTTCTCTCGTGGATGGGGGTGGACATTTTTGACTTGGCTCGTTCAAGACAATCATCTTCACTGGGCGTACTACTTTCTGAAACCGGACCTAGGTTTCCCGAACAATCAACAAATGAGGATTCGTCAATGGAGTCCCAAAAGGAGATGTGGATTCGAGCAATTTCAGCCACTAGGTCCGCAATTAGAGATGGTACACTTAGGGAGCTGGCCGAGAGACAGAGTACTTCGAGCCCTCGATCCGTCGAACATCTTAGGAGACATGATCAACTCTCATTTGAGATTTCTAAGCAAATTGGATTGTCTAGAAGTTCTGTAGATTTTGGAAAAAAACTCCGCTGCCACTCCTTCGAGAGTAGGAGTGATGTTGTCATTAGGAATTGGAGAGAAGATATTTCCGAGAATTATGAACCACCTTCCCGGCAATGTGATGTCCTCGTTCTACTTCCCTGCTCTGCAAAGAAGCCGTACAGACTCTCCCAAAGCCATTCTAGATTCCGACGTGCAATTGGAAATTCACGTGCCCATGAGGTAATGGTGACGGCTCCTCTAGGATTAGTTCCAAGAGATTTGGAAGATTTGTGGCCCGCTGCACACTATGACATTCCAGTTACAGGAGATTGGGACAACGATGAATTGTCGATAATTAGGAGTATGGTTAACAGACTTGTAGAAAGAGTAGGTTACTCAACAATTGTGAATCATTCCGGAATCGATTTACTCCTCACAGACCGGCTTGTAATTGATACTAGAATGGGTGGAAGTGCGGGTTCTAGCGAATCCCTGGAAAGGTTACAGGATGCAATCTCCTCCTCATTTTCGGAAGATGGCGGAGAAACAGATTTCAGTGTTAGGCAGGAGAAGATGAAATCAATTTCTAGATTCCAATTTGGCTCGGACGAATGGCTTGATGGTTGTGAAATTAGAGGGCGGCCCCCAATTTTCACAATCACAAAGGATGGCGTGCAAATGGCAAAATGGGATCCTCGGAGAGGGAGATTCTTACTTTCCAAATCAAGCCTCGAAACCATGAGGGGACTAAAACTCCTCAAGTCGGTGGAAATCCATCCTGGATTAGACTGGGTTGGGGACATATTTCCAAGCATGATTGCGCAACATGACCGCTCAATCTTAGTTGGCGACGAGATTCTGGTGGTACAGGAAGGGAACCTCCTAGGCTCTGCCAGATCAGTTGCCCCAGGGTGGGAATGGCCACTAGGTCCCGGCAAACTGGCAAAATCGAGACACCGACTCTGATTGCTCAGAATCGATTGATTTGGCGTAGCGGTTAAAGAGGGAGAGCAGGTCGCCCGGCTGCCCGAGGTATACATTTGTCAAGGATGCACAGTAAAGGTAAGGGGGCCAGTGGGTCTAGCAAACCTCATTCAAAGACTCCTCCCGAGTGGTCAAATTCCGACAAGAAAGAGATAGAGGAGTTAATTGTTCAACTTTCCGAGGAAGGTCATACTAACGCTTCGATTGGCACTATGCTAAGGGACAAGCACGGAGTTCCAGACGTTAGACTAGTCACCGGAGAGAGAATATCTCAGACATTGAATAGGCTAGGCAAATCTTCTGGCCTCCCAGAGGACCTAATGAGCCTAATGCGCCGAGCTCTGCGACTGATTGACCACCTCTCTCAGAATTCCAAGGACATCCACAACAGGAGACAACTGGAACTATGTGAGTCAAAGATCAGGAGACTTTCGAGGTATTACAGAGAAAACAATCAGATTGACTTGGAATGGACTTACAAGAGAGACCAACTACGACTGATGGTCGAATAAACAGTAGTGATTTGAACTCGTCTCCTATCGAAGGAGGGTGGAGTCACTTATCGAGCAGGATATTTTCTCTCCAGTTCGGGATACAATACAATTTTTCGCTAATGAAGTACTCAGTAGTCGTAAGCCAATTTTACTGGTTTCAAAACCAAATCTGGAAGGTTCCCTCTCCTTGGCCCCCATTGAAGCTGCCTTGCTAGATGCGAGAATCCCATATAAGCGTAGATTTTCAAAATCGAATTCAGATTATGCTCCCTTTATCCAAATTAATGATGATATTGCTTCGTCAAAAAAAGAACTCTCCGGACTGTCCCTTTCTACAACCATTGTCGATGGACTAAGGGGTAGGTTTGGGGATTTTCGCAAGGGGCCACTTAGTGCAGTTGCCCAGGCCCACGTTCTTGCTATGGAACTAAATCACCAGAGCCTCCGACTTAGGAGAATGCGCCCATGGATGTTGTCCGGAAATTGGATCAACGAAGCACTGGACACAACATATGACCCAGTTTACTCCTCTCTGCGGGATCATCTTTCAGCAGAGGGATCAATTCGAGTAATTCCGGTGCCAGAAGTTCCAAATCTACATTTCAATAACTACCCCTGGCTAGAACACAGTGAGATAGAGGAAGCCACCAGGGAATGGGGTAATTCAGAGTTAGAAAAACGTGAAAAGATAATGGAAAGACTGGTTAGGCCAGTTCTACATTCCAGATTGCCTTCAACATCAAGATCCGAGGAATTACTTTGGCACTGTGTTCTCGGTTCTGGTTGGGAAACCGATCTGGCATCTCAAATCAGTTTGGCTCTAACCAATTGGGAAAACAATACACCCATCAAAGCAGCATCTATTGTTGCAGACTCTCTTGTTTCAACAGGGCAAATATGACTATTCGATCCTGAGAATACTACTGCATCCGACGCATTCAATCCTTAGTGGCCTTATTTCCGATTCCACGGGATTCCTCTTCCCACAAGACGGACACCTCACTCTTCCACCCTTCTTCGAATTCCTCTGAACTTCGCTATCATCAATCACTGGTGAAACAATAGCAGCAGGGAAAACCAGTAATACGCTTGAACCAACTACGCCAAGAACAATTGGCATAGGCAGTCCAAACCAATATATCGACAGAGAAAGAATCCCCAATACTCCTATCATCATCATGCTCGGCACCCTTGTTCTCCTTTTCGTCAGGGCCATCCCTATTCCTAAAGCCAAGCATAGAGCGAACACAGAGATCATAGCTGAAATCAGGGGGCTGAAAAGAAGTGCATTTTTAGCTTCAAAATCAAGTCTAAAATCAGTATCGGAATTTATGTCGGTTTCCTCCATAGAGAGGATCTCCATTACAATCCATCTTCTATGCGTGTAATCAACGTCCCCATTGTCCAAATTAACCCCATCGAATCCTGATAGCATCCCTGTCCGAATCTCGAATGAAAGGCCAACTTCTTCCCAGAAATCATATCCACCGGGTCTGATAAAATCCTCAATTAGAGTCTGCCTCGAGCCCCTCTCAATCTTGTAACTAGACTCAACATATATCGAAATCTCATCGGAGTTGAAGGCCCTAGATGGGCCTAGATCTATGCTCACCACCAAAGGCCCAAATTCTACAGGATCAACTCCGAAGACAGACTCAGAATCGATCATTAGTCCGACAGAGAGAAATGACTTCAGATCCGACTTTGAACCCTTGAGGTGACTTTCCAGTGCAGCTAGCTCTGTGTTGTCTACTCTGGCATTTGACTTCTCTGATGGGCTTACGGAATCTGAAAATGTATTCAGGTTCTTCCACCAACTATTCGATCCTAGGCTCTTATTTCCAATGTTGTCAAGGCCCCACCTCATCCATTGAGACATGGCGCCATCCAGGGTAATCGTCGTCTTTCTCTCCATGGAATTACCATCATATTTGCAGTTTACTTCGACCATTAGGTCAGAACCGCCAGTTCGAGGGGGCTCCTCTTCAGGATACCAGCTGTTGTCCCCAGTGTCCTGGCCAAGCGTGATCTCGTGAATCTTATCTGCTGTGATGACAAGTGAATCCTGCAGTGAAATCTGGAAGTCAGTTCTGACATTCCCCCCACTTGAGCTGCTCGGTTCCCAGACAAATGTCACGTCCACCCAGTCTTCATTCGAATTAACTATCGGACTTTCAGAAATCTCGACATTCTGGACCATTAAACCACCTGTGGAACCAGTCCAAATCTTGTCACCGAATCCCGAAGTCAACCTTACTGGAAAGAATACTAGGTTTCCCTTGACACTAGCTTCCCTAATCACCACGTTAACTAGTGGGAATGAAATTGATATTGCGGCATCAACATCTTCTTCACCCCAGTGGAACACTATTCCAGACTCACTTCCCGGATTGGAAAAAATCAAACTTCTGACAGAAAAAATCACCTCTATCTTCTCATTTTTCGAAACTTCACCGTCTTGCACTTCTATATCCACTTGCAGCTCTCCAGATTCAGTAAGATAGACCGCAGGCAGTTGAGAGGAACTTTCGTAGGTATTGCCGCCGACCTTGACGACCACGGTCGCATTGGCCGATACTCCAGCAGAGTCTGAAACTTCGTACGGAATTGAGAAGGTCCAGCTCCCGGAAGAGTAACTTCCCGACTCTCCCCATTCAATCATCCATGAGCCAATTTCTACCTCTCCAAGAAAGGACGAGGTTACTTCGACTGACTTCCTTTCCTCTAATTCAGATTCGAAGGGGGTCAGCTGTCCGCTGTCCGGGTCCCCGATTAGGAATAGATCGAACTCATCAGGAGACTCGCAGCAGCCATTGCTCTCTGTAGCTTGGGCATTAATTGGTGAGAAAATTACCATTACTAGCATCGAAGAAAATATTGCTACTTGCCTTGCTCGGGAACGGTCCACGCCACTCTGATTCATATCGCACCCTTCAATGCGACGCAATTAATGAGTGATAATTACGTTCTTGCCGACAATAATCAAAATCACGACTAGCCATGTAACCAGACCAATTCCACCACTCCGTTGTTAATCCTATCAAGTCTGGCGAATCCGACTCTCTCAAACTGGTAGACTTCTCCGACCCTCAATTCAAAATCTTCAATCACGCCCACCAATTCCCTAATCTCCCCCCCTTCAGGGACAAACATCTTTGCTTCTCTGGAAATCTTCTCAGGAAGCCAGTGGATGATTGGACGACCATCACTCCTTTCTTCCCCTTCAATCTCTGCATTAGAATTAGTTATTTCAATATCAGCGAAGTCTTTCAGACGCAACTTTCCTTGTTTGCAATCCTCCTCCTGAATGAAAATAAAATTCTCAACATCCCAGATCCTCATCCCCGGGATTGCTCCGTCCGGATGCCTAGCAATCTTCGCTTCGGAGGGGAAATCTTCACTTTGAATCTCAATCCGAATGGGATCTGAAACGAAAAACCTCCTTTCACAATGGCTGTCAATTTTCTTCGAATTGAAAGCCTCTAAGGTTTGCATTGAAATCGAGATATCCTTCTGAGTTAGACCAATTTCATTCCAAAGAGAAATTAGAGATTGAGGCTCAAAACCCCTCCGCCGTAGAGCCCTTAGAGTAGGTAGACGTGCATCATCCCATCCATCATATTTTCCCGTTTTGATAGCGGATGACATTCCTGATGTAGAGAATCCACCAAACTCGTGAACCTTCACTCTCCCCCAGTAAAGAGTCTCGGGATATGTCCATCCGAAGTGTTCGTACAACAATGTCTGCTTCCTTGTACTGTCCATCAGATCCTTGCCCCTAATAATGTGCGTAACTCCTTGTTCGTGGTCTTCAACCGCACTCTGGAAATCCAATAGGGGCCAAACCTTGTATTTGTCTCCAACTATTGGGTGAGGTGAGTGCTGAATCCTAAGTGCTGGCCAGTCTCTAAGTGCAGGATTAGGCAGGTTCATGCTAGTCTTTACACGTACTACTGCCTCCCCTCCCATAATTTCGCCAGAATTCATAGAATCCCATTCTTCTAGACTCTCTGAAATCTCTCTCCTCCTGCACGGGCAATCAGTTTTTGCTTCTCGAAATCCACGAAAATCTTCAGCCCCACAACGACAAACATATCCATGACCCTCAGCAATCATCTTCTTTGCTTGTTTGAGGTAAATGGGCATTCGTTCACTAGCCTTGATGACAACATCAGCAGCTCTTCCAGACAACCACTCGAAGTCTTCCTCAATCCATTTGTACGCTTCTGTCAAAGGAGGTTTGACCCTTGTATCCGTGTCATCGAATCTGAGTACTATTTTACCATCGTATTTTACTGCATAACTGGAATTAATCGCGACTCCTCTTGAATGCCCAATTGACAATGGGCCATTTGGGTTTGGTGCAAATCTAAGTACAACCTTTGATGTATCGCCAGGAAGTTCACGCAAACCCTCTTTCTTCTTGTGCCTCTCTCTCTTCAATGCCTCTGGGTCAATACCCTCAAGCTCCGTTCGAACCACTTCTAATCCCTCTTTATTTGCCAATGAATTAGCCTGTTCTACTTCGAAATCAATCAGATTCATCAGCCTCTTTGCGTGAGGGCGAAGATCGGACCTTTCTGCCAGAACTCTTCCTAGGACACTTCCTGCCTTGCCCTTTCCATCATATTCTATAGCGTTCTGTAATGCATATTTCCTCACGGTTTGTATGTCCTCGGGGTCAAAACCGTCGGCATCTCCCATGTTTCTCGAACAAACCAGCCAATGGTTGCATTTCACCGTTCTTGCTAATTCCATTTGTCAAGAGCAGATTGAACCCCACTAGGCCCCTCAATCGTCCTTGATGGAATCGGCTTTCGATGGTGCGCCACCCATGCCCTCTCGACATTTTTCCACTTTCTCCTAAGGCATTCATTGGGGGAATCTTCCCTGCAAAGCTCCTCAACTGCAATCTTTGACTTCGGGTCTGATGGATATCCAGAGCCTAGGTCTATTCCCAATTCTTTGGACAACTTCTCCATCGCCAAATCCCTGTTCACTTTGGCGATAATGCTGGCCGCGCCAGTCACCACGTCTTCAGAATCCATCCTATGCTTGGAATATATTCTGCAATCACTACCCAACTTCCCCAATGTTGAAGATACATTCTCGCCAAAACGTTCCTCATCTACGTCACAAGCATCTAGAAAAAGGCTGAACTCTAATGAACTCGTAGTCACCTTTGAAATTGCATCGGCAAAGGCCTTCACCTCCAGAGAATTCAGAGTTCCCGATTCCATCCACAAATCAATGCTCACTGCATCGCAGTGTATCAAACCGATCTCCCAACCTCTAGATTCAGAAATGGCAATGATTTCAGAGTGTATTGACTCTCTCTTCGTCTTGGTTAGATTCTTTGAATCATCCACACCTAAATTTGTCAGAATTACTCTGTCCTCTATTGGGATAGAAAGTGCACATACAACCAAGGGCCCAATGGAAGGGCCTCTGCCTGCCTCGTCAACGCCAATATGATGAACTCCCATATTACCGTCCACCTGCACCAATAGTCATGAAAACTACTGCTTTTTGACTTGAAATGGGGAAAGTATCATTCGTACACCCGTCACTCAGAGAACATGGGACCGATATGGCCATTCAAGAAGAAGAAAAAGGCGAAACCGGCTATTTCACGGACAAATTACATGACGAATGTAGTTGAGTATGAGAAAAAATCCGGAAAGAAAGAAAGTAAGAATAAAGATAAAAGTCATCTGGAGTCTAAGAAGTTCTTGGATGCAATGAAGCTTTTGTCAAGTGACAAGGATGACTAGGAAACAGGATCAGGAATCAGGGACCCAACTTCTTCCAAGTCAATTTCTCCCGCCTGAATTGGGGATTTTATTCCGAACCCACCGCTCACTTCGGGGGCAATTTCTCCGAATTCCCCTATTCTCTTTCCTTTGACCAGAATATGGCTGCCCCTACCAGTAATCCACGGCCCGTGCCCAAGTTCGGTAGGGACGAACCCTACATCATCATCCCCAGCACCTAGATCCCTCAGAAGTGCCTGAGCAATGCCTTTAGAGGCAGTGAATCCACTACCAACCTCAGCACAAGTCCAAGCACCTTTCTGGCAATTCCTGAAACCCTTAACCACGGTCCCCAATTCATACACTCTTTGGGGTAATTCGTGATGCCTATTAGCAGCAAGTAATCTTAGCAGAGAAGGCAGAATGTATTGTCTTAGAACCGTGTGATCCGATGTAATTGGATTGGAAATCAGAGCCATCCCCTGTTCTTGTGGCCATCTAACGATTTCGAATTGGTCCCTCTCATTTGAGAGTGTCAGACTTTGCACTTCCTGAAGTCCGCATGCCCTCATACTTTCTCCAAATCTCCTATCCAGATTCGAAGACACAAGTGGTATCGCATCTAGATGCGTCTTAGACAATATTTCTGGTAGGTTTTCGAAACCAAACCCTATCGCAATGTCCTCTACAACATCAACCGGATGCATAATGTCACTCCTCCAACGAGGCATCGAAATAATGTGTTCAATCTCCCCCACAACACAGTCCGCCCACCTACCACGCTCATTGGGTCCATCAGTCACAGTCTGACTCCTTTCCAGTTTTCCACCCATCTTAGAGATTGCACGTGATAACTCGTCTGAACCCAACTCTAAGCCGAGAATTTTCCTAATCAGACTCTCTGGAACTCTATGCTTTCGAGCATCTCCATTGGGCACTCGAATACCTTCGACATTCGAACCAGATAATTCGATGCTCTCAACAATGCCCCCTCTTTCTGACATTGATAGGCACACAAGTAGTAGACAGGATTCACAGGCCCTAAAATCCCACCCAGTAACATCGATGAAGAAATCTTCAGTACCCGCGTTAACAGTTGTATGGCTTCCATTGATTATCGGTGGAAACGAGAGGACCATATCTTCAGAATCCAGAATAACCGGAAAACGATCCATCCCTTCCATTAGGTGGGAATACTCGGCACCTTTCGGATGTTCTTCTAGAATCCGTTCTATCGTCATCTCTTCTGAGCAGGCGAGTGGAATGAAAGAGAAATTTGACGGTACTGTAGTTGCCCTGAATGGGGGTTTCAGAGAGTTTAGGTCGTGGACACCTATAGATGCGAATTTTCTTCTTCTCCCTAATGTCATGTGTAACTTTTCTTGATGATCCATCAGAGTTTGAATGAAATCTTCCCTTTCTTGCGGATTAGATCCGGTGTCGACCCCCCTAACCACTGCACCCATTACTATCGGCCTGATATCTTTCAATTCGGAGGCGACTGAAAGCTTGATTTCACCCTGAGATACTGGTAATACAACTCCTACCTCTGATGTTGAAAGAAATGTACGGGAAGCCCTTGCAATAGTCTCATGGCTGAGAAGATCAGGCCGATCTGGAAAAACTTCGACCTCTATGGATTCCTCACTATTGCTATCTACCGGGCAACCCAATTCCGGCAACCATTCGGACCATTCCTCGGCTACATGACTATCCCCGTGAATATTCTGAATGTAACTGAGGATGGAGTGTTTGAAATCGAGAGTAGGAATTTTCTCACCTCAGATCTAGCCACATCTTCAGGGGGCGATCATATCCAACCAACCTCAGACCAGATATTGCAGCGGTATCAAAATCGTTTGCTCGAAGATTCCTCCTCCCTATCCTCTCGATCCTATCCACGCCTATTTCTCGCATCCAACCACGAATTCCCATGGATAACTCGTCAATCTTCGAACTCAAGTCACTTTCAGGGCAGGGGGAGACCAATGCAGCACATCCTGATGCCACCGCAATTATCAGGTCCTTAGCATCAGGCTCGTGCAAAACCTCAATCATCACAAATTTCCCCATTTCCCCTATCCCAATTGCCTTCGCAGCCAAACCAATTTTTGGAAGTGAAGAGGCTAGTCGAGAACCACTTCTCGTTGCACAGTTAACTACTGCCCCATCCAACTCCAAGTCCATAACAAGTCTGAAAAGACGCTCTATTCTGTCAATTCTTCCCCTTAGTAATATTATCGAATTTCCTGACATCCTACTTCGAAGCGATATCAACATCGCTTCTATTTCTGCGTCATTCAGTCCCGGAAAGTCTGTGATATCGAAAACAATGCCCGAACAAGTCCTGGTATATTCGATTGCCTCGGAGAACTCATCCTTTCCAACTAATAGCAGATCGTTACTTCTCGTTTTTGTCCTGACAATCGCAGGCGCATCTACGCCCTTCCATTTTTCCGAACCGATTGTCGTCTCACAAGTCATAATCCAGGGGATTTTCAATAGTGCACCTTCCGAATTAGCTTCATCTTGAACTAGAAGTGTGTAATGATCCAGAGGCGCATTATCCGATAACGAGTCATTATTTGGGTATAGTGAAATATTTTCAAAACCCTCAGAAATGAAGAATTCTGGGGCCTCAATACTTGCCGAAGCTTCTGCTCCGGGCTCTAGAACCAAAGCATCGTCATTCAGAGCCAAACCCATCGGTTCTAGAAGTTTCGAGAATTCAGTAATTTCAGACTTCTTTATCGATCTCATTTCCACTCCATCTGGAGGTGGTGGGCAACTGCCA
>Ga0207989_1000028_pt1 | contig 84958 bp, 53 predicted proteins | sample ETNtaG_7_FD_185777 | JGI IMG/M metagenome (GOLD analysis project Ga0207989, IMG submission 185777) | Marine microbial and viral communities from oxygen minimum zone, Eastern Pacific Ocean - ETNP201406SV65 (SPAdes) (version 2) | ecosystem: Environmental > Aquatic > Marine > Oceanic ... | reverse complement strand
TATTGCACAGGATTCCCATGATCCTGCAACATTAAAACGCCCGGTTTATCCGTGCGTAAATCTACGGCGCCACCGGTTGGTTTTGGAACTGCAGCATTATTATGAATAATGACGCCATTATGATTTACAGTTACTCGAGCATCTGTAATCTTTTCTCCCAATTCACCAAATGTTGGTGCAGTAAAATCAATATCATAGGATTGCCATTGCATGGGTGGAGCACACATATTCACTGCAGGTGCTCCCACTTTATAAATACCGCCACATTCATTATCCTTCCCTTCCAATCCGTAACTATCCAAAACTTGAACTTCGTATCGACCTTGTAAATATACACCACTGTTCCCACGGCCTTGACCCTTTGAATTAGGCATGAATGGTAATCGAAATTCGATATGTAAAGTAAAGTTCGTGAATTTTTGTCGCGTTATCATTCCCGATGTACCCGGTTTTATTTCCACGGCATCATCTTTGATCAACCATAGTGCTTTATCACCCAATTTATCTATTTCCAGTTTTTCCCATGAAACATCAGGATTGTCATTTTCGGGTGGAAAAGGATGATCAAATATTTCACGTCCATTTTTCCCTTCAATTCTGTATGGACCGGTCATATCCCAAAGTGTCAGAAAATTATCATTCTTCTGTAAATATTCTTTTGTTTGTTGACCATTCGCATTTTCTGAAATCGTCTGTAATGGGTTTTCATTTTTATCCATTAATCGGGCAAACATGCCCCAACCACCACCGGCATTAACAATTTTCATTAAAAAAGTATTCCAACCGGACTTTAATGAAACAGGAATCATTTCCTGACCGGGAGTGGCTCGACGTAACACATTTTCTGAAATGATCATTTCACCATTCAACCAACCGGCAACGCCATCATTACTTCCTAATTCTAAAATGGCGTCTTGATTTATATCTGACCAGACATCTGTTCTCAAATATTCTGCACATTCACTGCCACCCACATGTTTAGAAAGATCTAAATAGCCGGGAATATTTGATTCCTGTGTCCATGCATCCAAATTGGAACCATCGAATAATACAATCACTCCTTCTGGTGCTTCTTTTCCCAAATATGGAGATAATCGGGTTACCTTCTTCATGGTAAAGGTGCCATGATCCTGTCCATGATAAACGCCGTTAAAAGATGTATCCGTCACTATACCTTTCCACCGTGTTCCATGTTTGTAGGAGCCAATGAGCTGGATCTCGTTTCCTTTTACCTTTCCACTGATGGTGGCCAAATGATTATCTTTTTTGTCAAACTCTGTTATAAGATTTGCCGTAAACCGGCCATTTTTATAGGCGATCAATTGAGCAGCCATAGGCACTTCTTGTCCATCTTTATTGATGCGGGTACCAGTCCAATCACCCATACGTTGATCGGCTTGAATTTCAATATGGGGTTGGGGGACACAGGAAAACCAGATGAAAGCAAAAATAATCGGAAGTAAATATCTCGAAATAATTTTCATGAATTAATCCAGTTCTTTAACCATGATATTTCTGTAGCGAACTACACTTTTCGGGTCGTGGGCTTGAATGGCGAAAGACCCTTTGTCAATCCGTCTTCCGGCGGTGACGCCTTCTAATTCATTATAATCCACCACCACTTTGCCATTTACCTTGGTGACCACATGTTTTCCATCCACTTTCACTTCCAAGGTGAACCATTCATTGTCGTTGGCCATTGGATCAAATGAACGAACCACACCCCAGAGACTGCCGTTCTTCACCGGATCGCCATGAGATGTATTTACTTGTACTTCATATCCACGGCTGGGCCAGGATTCTTCATATTGAGTATGAAAATACAATCCGGAGTTACTTCCGGGGCTTGTCATAATCTCGCATTTGAATTCAAAGTTCTTGAATTCTCGATCTGAAAATAAATGGGCGCGCTTTCCCCGAACTACAATGGCGCCATTTTCTACGCGAAAATCGCCATTTTCACTGGCACGCCAGCCGGTGAGATCTTGACCGTTGAACAGGGGTGTCAATCCTTCATCTGAAGATGTTTTCATCATAATGGCAGCGAATACGATGCCAAATATTGCAATCACGCTGATCATTATTTTTTTATTCATAATTTATTCCTTTGTCAAGATTTATAGACTGTATCCTTTGCGATATTCTCTACCGAGATATTCATTGGCTTCATCCATATTGGTGAATTTGCCTTCCTTCCCATCCCATTCTAATTTGGTGCTTCTGGGCGCCATACGAATGGCAATATTTCCCAACAACATAGTGCTGGTGAGTTTGGCAGCATAGTCAAAATTGGATGTAGCTTGTTTACCTTCTTTAATACATTGAACCCATTCTTGATGGATCCCCAGCGACCGTTCTAATGTTTTGGGTGGTCGCTTGTATTCCTTCATAGATGTTTCTGGCACCAATCTTGGATTCCGTCCATAACACCCACACATGATCATACCTTTATCGCCATAAAACATGATACCGCCATCACCATCACCCAAACGCCTGCCTGGCTCTATTCCTTCCGGACGTGGTGGCATAATGCCCCCATCAAACCAAGTCAATTTAACAGGTGGAAGTTTTCCCCGTTGTGGAAACTCATAATAAATGGAGGATGCCACCGGCCACGATTCTCCATTGAATTTGGACGAACTGGCAAAGACAGATGTTGGATGATCCATTTTTAAAGTATGATAAGGAATATCAAAAATATGGGCACCCATATCACCCAATGCACCGGTTCCAAAATCGCACCATGCACGCCAGCTCCAAGGCGCATACGCCGGATGGTAAGGACGATATGGCGCAGGACCTACCCATAGATTCCAATCCAATGTGGGTGGAACGGATGGGATCTCCGATGGACGACCCATCCCTGTTTCCCATATGGGCCTGTTGGTCCAGCAATGGACTTCGCGGACGTCACCTATGGCATCATCTGCCAGCCATTCGCTGATCAACCGGATACCTTCCCCGGCATGGCCTTGGTTTCCCATTTGTGTGACAACTCCAGCCTTTTTGGCGGCGGCACTTAATTTCCGTGCTTCATCTACAGAATGGGTGAGTGGTTTTTGGACAAAAGCATGCTTTCCTTGTTTAATAGCTGTGATAGCAGCAATGGCATGAAAGTGATCCGGTGTACTGACGGTAACCGCATCAATGTCTTTTTGTTTATCCAGCATGACTCGAAAATCTTTATATCTCGGCACTTTCGCCAAAGGATTTTCAGGTAAACCTTGTTCTTCAGCCCATTCACCTGCTTTTTCGATAGTTTCAAACATTTTCACATCATCCACATCACAGAGTGCGACAATATTTTCTGTAGCCACACCGGCAATATCAGATCTTCCTTTGCCACCTACACCAATGGCGGCTATATTAATTTTGTCACTTGGGGCCGTGTAGCCTTTACCCAACACATATCTTGGAACGATCATAAAAGTAGCAGCGGCTGCAGATGATTTTGTAATGAAATCTCTTCTTGAGATCTTTTTATTAGAGTCTTTTTTTACAGGTTTTTTCATAATTGCTCCTATGATGTTGCTATTGTTTCTAATGGGGTTGAATCAGATTTTTTGATGATTCGTTTCAGACGATTTGCTGATTCGCACATACCACGAACAGTATGGTATAATGTTTTCCAATTGGTGCCCATATAATCCCAAGTGACAGTTCCTTTTTCGTCCAAAAGGGCAAACCATTCACCTACATTCCAGTTGATCATTTTCGTAAAAACAAAATCATGAATATTTATAAATGCATCCAAATATTTCTCATCTTTTGTCAATAAATACGCATCCAGAAACCCAACCATACCTTCAGCTTGTTGCCAAAATTCTTTATTGGTTTCGGTTACGTTTCCATCTCGCTCGCCTTCTACATACAAGCCACCATTCGCCCAATCAATACCGTTATAATATGTATGTTCATATATTTTAGACATTTCCATCACGCTATTTTTCCGCGGTTTGCCTAAAGCATCCTGTGACAATAAGTATAACCATGCAAATTCAATATTATGTCCATAGGAAGTTATAGATGTAGTTTTTCCATTTTCATCAAATCGATCTGCGCCCCAAACTGTATCTAATTCAACATTCGCGATGGGTGCCCAATCCTGGGTGAACATGGAAATACCCGTTCCCGTTTCAGGATGGATCATTTTGTCAAAGATCAACTGATTAATCTCTTCCAATGCTTTTTTGTGGGCATTATCACCCGTTAATTCAACCAATGTTGTGAATGCTTCCATGAGATGCATATGGACATCCAACGATTTAAAAATGCCAATATCATTTCTGGCCTTGATGGGCTCAAACGTCCGATTATAATGCTCGAAATAACCGCCATATTCATTGTCCTTTATTTGTTCTTGTAATAAATCAAATAATCGAATGGCTTCTGTTTTGGCTTTTTCACTACCAGATAACAAGGCATATTCCGATAATCCATAGATTAAAAATGCATGACCATAAATGACTTTATTGTCGTCTAAAACTGTTCCATCTTCATCGACGATCCAGTAATAACCATCATATTCAAAGTCTCGATAGTGTTTAAATAAAAATTCGATACCTAGGGTTAATGTCTGCTCATAATTAGGCCAATCATACCCACATCTTATCGCATGAGAAATAGTAAATATGCTTCTTCCTTGAGCTAAAAATGATTTTTCAGTTACAGCTGTTCTGTTTCCATTTCGATCATAGTTTGTTTGAAATCCACCAAACTGTTTATCCACCAAGCGATCCGCCCAAAAGGGAATCAAATGGTTCTGTAAATAGTGTTCGGTTTTTTCTAAATATGATCTCAACAAAGTCGTCTTTTGGTTACTCTTTAGATGTAAGAACTTGCTGTTCGTATCCGCCTCTGCCTTTAAAATAAAAGTTGAGACCGATATAACTTAATAGCATAATGAGTGGAAAAATCGCCATATACGCCAGCGCGCCATGGCGCGCTTCTTCCGTGACAATTGAAATCGTATTTTGGTCATCTTCTGAAAGTTCATTGACTTTATCCAGATCGATGGCATTGTATTCCCCCAAAATACCATCTTTTTCCACTACCACTTCAGAATAGATTGCTTTGTTTTTTTCCTGTAATAATTCTGAAGATGCATTGTCTTGCAACGAACCGATAAACGGCATGCCCAATACGCCCACCGCCAACATGCCCATTCCACCGATGGCATTGAGTGTTAAAGCACCACCCTTTGGGCATTGTTCAGACACAACGCCCAACATGGTTGGCCAGAAAAAAGTTTTTCCCAATCCATATAATGTAGCCACGACCAAGATCATGATGCCCGTACTTTGGGATAATAGCAATAGCCCAACTGCAGCAATAGCAGAGCTGATCATCAATAATCCTAATGGTTTGAAGCGATGTATAATAGGTCCAGCATAAAAACGAAGGATCATCATGATTGCGGATGTGTATACCAAAACGGTTACAGCCGGCAAGCCAATATCGCCCATGGCTTTTTCCATCAAAGCAGTAATCCATCCATCCGTTCCAATTTCTGTCGTAGCCAATGGCATCATAATAAGCATTAAAATGAATAGCATAGGACTACCCAACACCGTGGATAGTTTCGAACCTTGAATAGATTCACTTTTGGGCCAAATAGCATAACCAAAAGCAAGAAATAAACCAAGATCCAGAATTATTTCTGTTGAAAGAGCTAAACCAAACACAACAGCAATCTGACGAATAATAATCGGAATCACCAGCAATGAGGCCAATAATCCAAATTCTCTCAACATATCCATATAGGATACACCTGCAGCAACACGCTCCTGCACCGGCCATTTTTGTTTAAACATCATAACGCCATATATGATAGCAGGAATAAAAATGAGTCCTACTTTAAACCGCCAATCGGCGCCGCCCATGGCCATGGTCATGAGTCCTGCTCCTACCAAACCTGCTGGCCAACCGGCATGTAAGATGTTCAGCCACTTTGTTTTATCACGATCAAACATAGTGGCAACCACCGGATTGATTACTGCTTCCACGGTTCCATTCCCCAAGGCCAATATTACACTGGCCCAAAACAGGATGGCGTATGCTTGTTCCGGATTGGCGTTGGGTGCCCAAAAGACAGCCATGAGTCCATAAGTAATGTGACACACAAAGGCAAATACCATAGCCTTGCCATAACCGATTCGATCGATCACAAGACTGAACAGAATGATACTAATGGCAAATGGCCACACACCGGCGCCACCGATCTCGCCCATTTGTGTACTGCTTAAATTGAATTGCCGTCCCCAATCTGCTAACACTGCAAATCGAGTTACAAATGCAAATGATGTTGCAATAAGCGCAATAAAGCTGGCTTTAAATAACCATTTTGAATTAATATTTTGATTTGAACTCATATAACTATCCTATTCTTCAAAGGCAGCATCGAATGCTCTACCTGATTGTTTATAATCCAATTGGCGAACGAAATCGCATGCTTCTTCCGCACCATGTTCCCGTTCCATACCCATATCTTCCCATTCAACCGACAGCGGACCATTGTATCCCACATGGTTGAACGCGCGAATTATTTCTTCAAAATTGATATCACCACGACCTAGGGATCTGAAATCCCATCCGCGTTGGGGATGACCAAAATCCAAATGAGATCCAAGAATGCCAGTCCGTCCGTCTAATTGCAATGCGGTATCCTTCATGTGGCAATGATAAATTTGGTCTTGGAATTCAAAAATGAATTTAACGGGATCCACCATTTGCCAGTGGAGATGGCTGGGATCAAAATTAAATCCAAATGTTTTCCGGCCATTCACGGCCTTAACGGCCCGTTCTGCTGTAACGATGTCAAAGGCAATTTCAGAGGGATGAACTTCCAAGGCAAATTTGACGCCGCATTCGTCAAACACATCCAATATAGGGTTCCACATTTCAGCAAAAAAGTCAAATCCTTCATCCACCATTTGTTGGGTCACGGCAGGGAAACTATAAAAATAATGCCAAATGGAAGAGCCGGTAAATCCATTAACCACATCAATGCCCAAATTTTTGGCCGCCTGTGCTGATAATTTCATTTGTTCCACACCCCACGCTCTTTTTTTCTCCGGGTCTCCGGCACAATCGTCCGGCGCAAAAGCATCAGAACGGGCATCATTTAGATCACAAACCAATTGGCCCGCTAAATGATTGCTGATGGCATATACCTTCATATTGTACTTGGCCAGTTTTTCCAAATGTTCATCGCAATAATTTTGGTCATTGGCGGCTTTTTCTACATCCATATGATCGCCCCAACAGGCCAGTTCCAAACCATCATATCCCCAAGATGACGCTTTTTCTGCTAATGTTACAATAGGCAGATCGGCCCATTGTCCTGTACATAATGTTATTGGTCTTGACATCGGGTTATCTCCATTTGGTTTAAATTATTTTTGTCCATTTTTGGTCACTTTCAGCACTTTTTAGCACTGCATCAATAAACTGCATTCCATGAAGTCCATCATTCACATCAGGGAAATCCAGCATTTCTTCTGTAGGTGATAGGTTCATATATCGTGACCGTATGGTATCCGTAAAATTCACATAAGTATTGGCAAATGCTTCTAAAAATCCTTCTGGATGCCCTGATGGTAACCGGGTTGCTCTTGCAGCTGCCGGACTTACCTTGGCCACATATTCATTTCCACGTCGCCAAATTTGATTTGGACCTTCACTATATCGCATAATGAGTTCATTAGGATTTTCTTGATGCCATTCTAAACTTTTCTGTTCACCGTAGACCCAAATGGCCAGGTTGTTTTCTTCTCCGCAGGCGATCTGACTCACATGAATGAGTCCTTTAGCACCATTATTAAATTTCAGTAAACAATTCCCATCATCATCCAATTGCCGGCCTTCCACCATCATGGATAGATCAGCACATACATGGGTGATACTGAGCCCGGTGATATAATGAGACAAATTTTCTGCATGTGTGCCGATATCGCCCATACTTCCAGCACCGCCACTTTGGGATGGATCCGTGCGCCAACCGGCTTGGACATGACCTGTGTTTTCCAATGGTGTTGTGAGCCAGCCTTGGGGGTATTGAACCACAATTTTCCGAATTTCTCCCAATTCACCATTCTGGACAAGATCATGAGCCAGTTTTACCATGGGATAACCAGTATAATTATGCATTAATCCAAATACCAATCCTGATTCGTTCACTTTTTGTTGTAATGAAAGAGCTTCTTCCATATCATAGGTCATGGGTTTTTCGCACATGACATGAAATCCGGCATTTAAGAAATCCACGGCAATTTGATAGTGAGAATTATTTGGTGTCGTGATGGCTACAAAATCGATACGTTCTTCCTGCGGGAGAGTTAATTCGTGTTCGATCATGGTTTTGTGATCATGAAACACACGATCCGGTTGAATATAATAGGATTGACCTGCTTCTTGTGATTTCGTGGCATCTCGACTAAAAGTGCCGGACACAAGATCCACCCTGCCATCCAGAATAGCGGCCTTTCGATGCACGTCTCCGATAAAAGCTCCAGGTCCACCGCCAATGAGCCCCATATTTAATTTTCGAACATAGTGCATTTATTCAGTTAAATTTTATTTATTTGATGAATCATAGTGTAATTCAAAGGAATCTAATATACCGCCATAACTGCCATCACCGTTCATTTTTTGTGTGGTGACTTTAAGGACGTCTCCATCTATGTCAATTACGATATAATGGTATTCATAATATTTCCCTTCATCCGATTCGTCACTATTGGGTCTGGCAGGATGATCCGGAATATCAATCTGTTCCCATTCATGGTATTTGTGATTGTCCAAAAAGGAACCGGCACCACCGGTGATAATATAAGCAGCATTATTACCAGACCCTGTTACCGGATCGTAAGGTGGGTGGGGGAGACCCCGTTCATAATCATGTGTATGTCCGCTAAAAACAATATCGACACCATTCAGTTCCATCAATGGAACAATTTCTTTTCTGATATAATATTCACCGTCATAATATCCACCGGACCAACATTCGGAGTAGGGTGGTTGATGGAAAAAGACAAAAGTCCATTTTGCAGTTTCACGTGCAGATTCTAAATCCTGTTTCAACCATTCATATTGCTGGCTTCCAGGTGGAATTCGATGACCTTTCGGTCCGTCGCCTTTATTAGGATCAATAAATGCAAAATGTGCATTTCCATAATCAAATGAATACCAATATTCTGTGCTCCCTGTTGAAGTAAGCGGATGATTCACACGCTCTTCAAATGGATACACTTCACCAAGTGCCCAGTACCCACCATATTCATGATTCCCTATAGATATGTAAGATGGAATTTGTCCGCCAAGCCAACGAAGAGGATATAAATACTCATCCACCCATTGAGATAAGTGGATTCCCGTTGTAACCACATCACCAACACTGCAAATGAAATCAATGTTCTCACGAGTCATCATTCTGATCACATTTTCCGCCACTTTAGGATAACTCCGATTATCACCATATACAGAAAAAGAAAAGGGAACATTGTTTAATTTTTTTGTTCTAAATCTTTGCATTGGACTTGCCATTTCACCGGAAACAACTCTGTAATTGTATTGAGTGTTTTTTTCAAGACCTACTAATGTTATTTCATGGATAAAGGATGGGGAGTATTGCCCGTGAATAACTTGATCTAATTCTTTTTCACCAAAAACAACAGCTCCTGAAGAAGGTAATGCCGTTTCCCACATGATGGTAATGCCATCATCTTGCACATTCTGCAAATAGGGGGGGACCACAAAAACTGGTTCCATGCTTAATTTTTTATTCAATGAATTCATTTTTATGTCTAACTGATTCAATTTGACTTCAAGAGGTTTTTTTGATAAGACGGTTTCTTTTAGAATGGACGTAGCTTCTGCTAACAAATCAGCACTCGGAGATGAATGCCTTTGATAATATCTGTCCCATCGTTCTAGTTTTTTTACCATAGAATCAAAGGTTTCTGCTAACTTCAATGCTTGGCCAGATAGAATCCTAACGTCCTTAAGTTCACCTACATTTCTTTCATTCTTTGCTTTTATGGCAAACGAGATATTGTCATTTGGAGAAGCATTTATTTCAAATAAAACATTTCCAGAACTATCTCTGAATTCATTGAGTTTTTCTCCTTGATACCAAATTTCTCCTTTATCGTTGGTGTAGGCATGAATGTAAAGGCGACTATTTAAAACAGGATATCCATCTATAGTTTCCGGAAGAGTAAAATTTAATCGATACCATGCGTGTTTATATTCACCTTTCCATGAGCCGGATATTGTTCGAGACTTCCATTTAGAATCATCAAAATGGGGTTGGCTTGCTTCATCTGTGGCCATCATTTTCCATTTTGCCTTGTTGATGGATACACCATTTGAAGAAGGCTGTAGTGAGTTGGTCGCTTGCAACGATTTATAAAATTTTCCATACCCACTTGGATAGGCTATTAAGTCGGCATGATAAAATTGGCCATAATAGCCTGAATGTTCACCGCGAACGACTAATGAAAAAGACTCATTCCCTTTGGCATTTTCAATGATCATTATCTTTCCTGTCCTTTGGGAGACATCCATTAATTTTTTTCCATTTAAATAAACGGTACCTTTATCTTTTATTTTCAATTCTAGGAATACATCTTTCCCTTTAAAAGATGAAGGAAGTGTAACCATACGGCGGAACCATTTAATATCATATCCATCCCACCATTTAGTATTCAATGTCCATGATGCCCATCCCTTGGTCTTTTTAAAGTTATTTGCTTTATTGAATGATATTTCTCCATTGTGGACATTCCAATCAATGAGTTCAAGAAGGGGATGGGGTTCCAAAGGTTGTTCTTTTTTCCATTCTGGCATTTTCTGCCCAATAAGGATGGATATACATACAATAAATAATAATGAATTTTTCATGATTTCTTTTTTTTAAATGAAGTCATGAAAATAAACCACATTCTTAATAAAACAGTAAAGATTACTGCTAAAAAAGAGATCAATGTTATTGGAACTAGATACCCTGGCCATAAATGTGTGATTTTCCAACCATCAATACCCATTGGAACAACATGAGCTCCAGCAATTATTAACCCCATATAACCGGCAAATTGTGATCTTTTAAAATTGATAGACTGCACTTTCATAATTTTCGGAAATGATACAATGAATGCTATACTTAATAATAGTAAAGAAAATATACCAGTATATAGTACTATTTCTCCTATAGTATTAAGGCTGTAATGTATGAAAAATCTTGGATAATAATTAGGTTTGTAGAAAATAATTGAAACAATGGAATGAATAGTTGCCAAACCAAAACCCCACAAACCATAATATCGTTTACCTTTGTGAATAGATGTTAATTTTGTTGGAAACAGACGTGATAAGGGTCCCACAGTAATGGAAAAACAGATTAATAAAATAGCACCCAATGAAATACCTTTATTTATAATTTCAGGGTAAAATTGATAAAGCGGTACACTTTTGAACAAGTGGTACCTGACAATAGCATAGACAGTTGAAAGGGTTATTGTCCATCCAACAATTATTTTATGTTTTTCAAACATCAGTTTTCAAAATAATTATATAAAATATCCTTATGAGAAAATATATTTTGTTTAAATTTTTTGATTAAATATAATGAAGATTATGTATTTAGTCCTTCGTGATTTTAGATTTATATTTCATCTCTTATCGATGTTAAGAGTTTATACCTTTACAATATTAAAGAATGAGAATTTCAATTAATACCATATGGCGTTACCGCATTTTTGCTTCCACATGGTTGTCCTACGCAGGATTCTATTTTTGCCGCATTCTTTTTATATTTAGTTTTGTTACGAAATAAAACAGGGAAAGCAGATCTTTAATGTCAAATAATATTCTTCAAGTGATATCTCCTGTAGATGGGAAAGTCTATATTGAACGACCCTATCATTATGATATTGAGATTGATCAAGCTTTAACAAAAGCTGTCCAGGCTCAAAAAGAGTGGAAATACACATCTCTTGCTGACCGTAAAGTGATTATGGAATCATTTGTGAAAGCATTCACGGATGAATCTGACGCCATTTCAAAAGAATTATCCTGGCAAATGGGAAGACCAATCCAATATGCGCCTGGAGAAGTTCAGGGAACGGAAGAACGAGCATTGGGAATGGTTGATTTAGCCAATAATGCGTTGAAAAACATTCAAGTTGAAGAAAAGGATGGATTTAATCGATATATCCGCCGCGAACCATTGGGTGTTGTTTTTGTGGTCCCAGCTTGGAATTATCCCTATTTGATTGCCGTTAATACAGTTGTTCCAGCTTTGTTGGCTGGGAATGCAGTCGTTCTAAAGCATTCAGCCCAAACGCCCCTGTGTGCAGAGCGTTTTCATGAAGCATTTGAAAAAGCCGGACTTCCGGAAGGGCTATTTCAATTTCTCCATTTAACCCATGATGCTACTGCAGATGTGGTGAGAGATAATCGAATCGACTTCGTGGCATTCACTGGCTCTGTGTCGGGGGGACACACCATTCAAAAGATTGCATCAGAACGATTTATTGGTGTGGGACTTGAACTCGGTGGGAAAGACCCAGCTTATGTACGAGCAGATGCCAATTTAGATTTTGCTATTGAAAATTTATTAGATGGTGCATTTTTTAATTCAGGACAATCCTGCTGCGGAATTGAACGCATTTATGTTCATGAAAATCATTTTTCATCTTTTGTAGATGGCTTTGTAGATTTAACGAATCAATATGTTTTGGGAAATCCATTGAATGAAAGTATCACATTAGGTCCCATGGCAAAATTGAGTGGAGCAAAATGGGTGAAATCTCATATTGATCAAGCCATATCTGCCGGCGCAAAAGCATTAATTGATTGGCGACAATTCAAAGGACAGGAATTGGGTCCCCAGTATATTCCACCCCAAGTATTGGTAAATGTCAACCATAAAATGGATGTAATGATGAATGAATCTTTCGGTCCGATTTTAGGAATCATGTCTGTTAAAAATGATGAAGAAGCCATCCAACTCATGAATGATAGTCCCTTTGGACTCACAGCATCCGTCTGGACTGAAAATGAAGATGAAGCTGTAACGATTGCAAATCAAATTGAAACAGGAACATGCTTCATGAATCGATGCGATTATTTGGATCCATATTTATCTTGGGTGGGCGTGAAAGATTCCGGTCGCGGATGCTCTTTATCTCAAGTTGGGTTTGAACAATTAACACGTCCAAAATCTTATCACTTAAGAAATAGGACACATTAATATGCCAAATCAACGATACAGCTATTTTTATCCTACACGAGTAGAATATGGGCCGGACGTGGTCCAAGAACTCCCATCCATGATAAAAGAAACTGGTCTAATGAATGGACTTTTGGTCACAGACCAAGGATTGGAATCCACAGGAATTCCAGATCAGATTCGACAAATATTTGGAGAATCAGGAATGGAACTGGTTACCTTTAATGATGTGAAATCAAATCCAACATGTGACAATGTTTATGACGGTACTGATTTTTATAAAGAAAGGGGTGCGCAGTTTATTGTTGCGTTAGGCGGTGGATCTCCTATGGATGTGGGCAAAACCATCAAAGTATTGGCAACTCATGATGGACCATTGGAACAATATGACGATGCTTTAGATGGAAACAAGCTTATTCAAAATAATATGCCACCTTTTTATGCTATTCCCACTACGGCTGGCACTGGAAGTGAAGTGGGACGAAGTAGCGTTATTACAGTGAAAGCAACAAACAAAAAGACCATCATTTTTTCACCATTTATGTTACCCAATATTGCTGTTTTGGATCCGGTATTAACCGTTGGATTACCACCCGGGTTAACAGCGGCAACAGGAGTGGATGCTTTTGTTCATAATTTGGAAGCGTATTGGGTGGACGCATTTCATCCGTTTGCGGATGGGATTGCACATCAAGGGATGAAGCTATGTTTTGACAATTTGGAAACGGCTGTAGGAAATGGTCAGGATATTTCAGCTCGGGGGAATATGCTCATGGCATCGTCTATGGGCGCCACCGCTTTTCAAAAAGGATTGGGGGTAAATCATTCCATCGCTCATGCATTAGGCGTTTTTTACGATATTCACCATGGGTTAGCAAATGCAGCTCTTTTAATTGGAACAACACAATATAATATGGAAGACGAAAAAGCATGGACACGATTGGCTTCAATTGGTTCGTCTATTGGAGTAGCCAATAAAGCTGAACACGTTCTTGAAACAATTGAATCATGGCTTCACCGTCTAAATCTCCCGACTGATTTGAAATCCTTTAATATTGATGCAAATGATATTGGAAAAATTGAACAATATGCTTTATCCGATCCAACATGCCCAACTAATTCAAGAAAAGTGCAGCGTGGTGATATTATTCGCATCTTGGAAAGACTTATATAAATGGCAATCAAGGGCATCACATTTGATTTATGGGATACGGTTTTTATAGATGATTCCGATGAGCCCAAACGCGCCACAGTCGGTCGACCCACCAAAGCCATTGAGCGGAGACAAAGTGTTCATTCCATTGTTTCAAGACAAACGAATATATCCTTGGAAACTGTTTCAACTGTCTATGATGAAGTTGATTCTGAATTCCGACATGTGTGGCATCATGATCATATTACATGGACAGTTTTTGATCGAATAAGTAGACTATTGAATAAACTCAATGTAACACTTCCCGATTCGGAGATGAATGAACTGGTACGATTGCATGAAGAAATGGAATTAGAATTCAAACCCGATTTCATCCCTGGTGTTCATGACGTAATAAAAGAATTATCTAACCATTATCAATTAGGTGTTATTTCTGATGCTATTTTTAGCCCTGGACATGTGTTGCGTACACTTCTCAAAGATGAAGGATTATTGGATTGCTTTTCTGTATTTGCATTCTCCGATGAAGTGGGTCATTCCAAACCCCATCGATCTATGTTTCAAACAGCGTGGGAAGGGATGAACCTTGAACCGGAAGAAGTGGCCCATATTGGTGATCGTGAACATAATGATATTGCCGGTCCCCACAATTTTGGGATGAAAGCAATTTTATGTACGGCAGCGATTGATCGAGATAGTGCAAATACACGTGCAGGAGGAATTTTTGACAATTATTCCAAACTACCTATAATTATAAAAGAACTGAAAGATGAATAAATGAAATTTCTCATTCTAGATGGTTATTCAAAAGAGAGCCGCGATCAATTTGATGGCGTTGGTATGATGTTAGCCGGAAAACTTTATAAAAAAATGCTTCTTTCTCATTTATCAAATGCGGAAGCTAACATTTTATATACAAGTGACGAAGGTACAGTTTTACCCACATTAGAAGAATTAAAACTTTATGATGGTATCCTATGGCCAGGATGTAATTTGACTATTTATCATGATCAAGATGAACGTGTTCAACGTATGATTACCCTTACCGATTTAGGTTTTGAAGCTGGTACTCCCCAATTTGGAAGTTGCTGGGCTGCGCAAATAGCTGTTCATGTAGCGGGAGGGAAGGTCGAAAAACATCCAAAAGGACGAGAAATGGGTGTAGCTCGAAAAATATATTTAACGGAAGCAGGGAAAAACCATCCAATGTATAATAAAAAACCACCTGTCTTTGATGGATTTATCAGCCACGATGATGAAATTACAGAAATGCCAGAAGGGGTGGTAGTGTTAGCTTCCAACGATTTTACTTCTGTACAGGCTGTGGATGTTAAATATAAGAATGGATCATTTTGGGCAACCCAATATCATCCTGAATATGATCTAAAGGAGATGGCACGACTCATTAATGCTCGGGAAAAGAAGCTCACATTCGAAGGCTATTTCAAATCCCATGAAGATATGGTTGAATACACCAACACACTTGAAGCTATTGCAAAAGATCCTTCGCGAAAAGATTTGCGGTGGATGACGGGGATTGACAATGACCTTTTAAATGATGAAATTCGTCAATGCGAATTTGGTAATTGGTTGAAATTTCAAATTCAGAAAAAATAGATGGAGAACTACATGATGTTGAAAAGAACATTTTATTTTCTATTATTAGTTATTGCTATTGCAAATGCAAGAACATTAGGTGATAACGCAAACCAAACTGTCAACATTTTCAACGGTGTAAATCTGGATGGCTGGATGATCCACGGGACTGAAAAATGGTATGTTGAGTCCGGTGAATTAATATGCGAAAGCGGTCCCGATCATGAGTACGGTTATCTTTCCACCATTAAGCAATACAAAGATTTTGATCTGATTCTGTTCTTTAAACAGGAGTTGGATGGTAATAGCGGTGTTTTTTTCAGATCCACATTTGAAGGAACAAAAGTGTCCGGTTGGCAAGTAGAAGTGGCGCCAAAAGGAAAAGACACTGGCGGCATTTATGAATCATACGGGCGGGGTTGGTTGGAAAAAATTCCTGATAATAAAAAAACCATTTTAGCCCATAGCCGGTGGAATAAATTGCGAGTCAAGGTGATTGGTGACCGTGTACAGACTTGGCTCAACGGCATCAAAATGGTGGATATGAACGACACCAAGATCGGCAAAGGCGTGGGATCCATCGCGCTCCAAATTCATTCCGGTGATAATGTGCGTGTGCGCTGGCGGGACATTAAACTCACTGAATTTGTGAATGTGGCGTCGTCCATAAAAGATTTTTATGAAGTAACTGCTGCTGGACAGGTCCAGCTTTTATCGTCACTCACCCAATATGCCAACGATCCAAAGGTCAAGCGCATCATCTTAAAATTATTGGAAAACGAAAACCAAAAACTGCGTATAGCTGCCTTGGATGCCGCCGGTCATATCACCGATCCTAAAATAGTAAAGATATTGGCAACACACGCTGCTGACAATCACGGAGATGAAAAGATAGCCGCACAGAATAGTTTGTACATGTTGAATGGAAATAAGATCAATAAAGCCATCTTGTCCGGATTGTCCAATCGGAATGCAAGTGTAAAGATCGAACTCATTCGCGCTGTGGGAGAGCGACGGATCAATGACGGTATCAAAACCATTCTAAAGTTAGCTGCCAACAAAAATGATGCTGTTCGCTTGGAAGCGATTAAAGTGTTAAATATCATTGCATCCAGACCCTATTTAAAAGACTGTATTCGATTGTTAGTAAAGGCAAAAACAAATGAAGACCGAACTGAATTGGAAAAATCCGTAAATAGATTATTGATGACCAGTTCAGCCAAAACGAACAGCAGTTTGCTGGTGGACGCATTCAACAAAGCCAAAACAACTGACGCACAATTATCGCTTATTCGTATTTTGGGGAAACTTAAAGAAAGAGACACCCTACCCACGCTGACAGCATTATTAAAGGACGACTCTCCCAATATCCAAATGGCGGCCATTTCGGCATTATCCGAATGGACCAATGATCAACCCCTGTCTTCCATCATGAATATTTTGACTTCGTCCGATTATCCAGATCACCGGGTGTTGGCTGCAGAAGGCGCGGTAAAACTCATTGGCGTTGAAATCTTTCGCCCAGCGGATGAGTCCATAAAATTGTATGACCAAGTGTTGTCATTCTGCCGTAACGCCAAAGAAAAGAAAGCATTCCTGCGAGGGCTCCATCAAGTGAAAACCATCGAAGCATTCAACACGGCAAAAGGATTTATTCAGAACGGCGAATTGGGCGAAGATGCAGAAGCAGCTTGCATTGCCATCGCCGATAATATTCAATCCTTTTATCTAAACGAGTGTGGTTCCGTCATTGAAAATATAATTGAACAATCATCCAACAAAGAACACCGCCAAATGGCTCAAAGGGTCTTGAATAAAATTCAGCGGTTGGAAGATTATATTACTGAATGGATGATGTCCCAGCCTTTTGTTGTTTCTGGACAAAGTATGTATACCACTGAATTCGCACTGGAAAAAGATAGCGATGCCTACCCCCTTTGGCGAAAAGTACCGGCATTTTCCGATCCCAATAATTATTGGCATGTGGATCTGGCTGGACTGAAAACCAGTCTTGTGGCTGTGGTGTATCTCAAAACAAAAGTATGGTCGGAGATCGATCAAACCGTCCGTTTGGAAATGAGCAGCAACGACGGTATCAAAGCATGGATGAATAACGAGCTAGTCCATTTACACTCCGTAGCCCGAGGGGTGACGCCGGGAGATGATGTGGTAGAAGCTCAATTAAACAAAGGCTGGAATACATTTTTGCTAAAAATTATTAATGAAGGCGGCGGCGGTTGGGGCGCCTGCGCACGGATCCGCAGACAGGACGGCGGACATTTATCTAATATCAAATTTGAAAGATAAATCTCTCGTGACCAAAAAAATTAACAGACGCCAATTTATCAAATCATCCGGTGCCTTGCTGGGTGCCGTGACTATGCCCATGTTTATTCCGGCGCGGGCATTGGGGCGAGATGGACATACAGCGCCAAGTGACCGCATAATTATGGCATCCATTGGTTTGGGTGGCCAAGGTCGCGTTGATCTACGAAATCTCATTCATAAAGATGGTGTGCATTTCGTGGCGGTTTGCGATGTGGATCGTGCCCACTTAATGCGGGGAAAAGGTATTGTGGATGCCACCAACGATAATGAAGATTGTACCTTATATTCTGATTTTCGGGAATTACTCCAGCGGACTGATTTGGATGCAGTACACCTTGCTCTTCCAGATCATTGGCACGGCGTGGCTGCCATCACTGCGGCGAAAGCGGGATTGGATATTTATAGTCAGAAGCCTTTCACCCGGACGATTTGTGAAGGCAGGGTATTATGCGATGCAGTGGAACAGTATAATGTTATTTTTCAAACGGGGACTCAACAGCGCTCCGATGAACGATTTCGCTTGGCCTGTGAATTGGTTCAAAATGGGCGTGTGGGTAAAGTATATAAAGTAGAAGTGGGCATTCCAGCTGGAAAAGCGGCTATGGAACCCTACCCCATTGTTCCGGTTCCTGATGGATTGGATTGGAATTTTTGGCTGGGGCCGGCACCGAAAGTTCCATATAGAAAGATAGCCCATTACAGTTGGCGCTATATTCAGGATTATGGTTTTGGCGGACTCACGGATTGGGGCGTCCATCATATTGATATTGCCCAATGGGGTTTGGGCGAAGATCGTTCCGGTCCTGTGGAAGTAGAAGGCACGGGTACCATCCCGAAAGAAGGGATGTTCAATGTACCCATTGATTTTAATCTGAATTACACTTACAAGAACGGCATTCGTATGAATGTGGCCAATCGGGGCAATAAAGGCGGTGCCACTTGGTATGGCGATAAAGGATGGGTGAATGTGAGTCGCGGACAGATTTCTGCTGAACCGGCCAGCATATTACAAGAATGGATCGCCCCCAATGAAATTCATCTCTATGATAGCAAAGATCATTATCAGAATTTTGTGGATTGCATCCGATCCCGAAAGGAAACCATTACACCTTGCGAAGTAGGACATCGATCTACTTCCGTTCCCAATTTGGGCGAAATTGCCATCATGACCGGGCGGAAACTTACTTGGGATCCGGACAAAGAAATATTTCCCAATGATCCGGAAGCCAATCGCCTTTTATCCAGACCCATGAGAGCACCGTGGACCATTTGAAGGTCAAGTTGATTGCCATTTGGTTTTGCCTTATGTCTCTTGTTTTGGCTACGGCAGTGGAAATACCCCACCAAGTGCTCATTGTAACCGGACACAATAACCATAAATGGGAAGTGAGTTCAGTGGTCTACAAACAGATCTTGGAGCAAACAGGATTGTTCAATGTGGATATGGCTATTCGTCCGCCGTTGGATAAAGAGACGGACATTTTTCACCCCAATTTCAGTCAATATGATGTGGTGTTTTTGGATTATAATGGCGCATCCTGGCAGAAGGAAACACAAGATGCATTTGTGGATTATGTGAAGTCCGGCGGCGGTGTGGTGGTGGTCCATGCAGCCAATAATACCTTTGGCGATTGGCCAGAATATTTGGACATCATCGGTCTCGGCGGTTGGGGCGGTCGGGATGAAACGGATGGTCCCTATATTTATTGGCAGGATGGTGAATCCGTTCGGGACATGACTCCCGGGGAAGCCGGTGGACACGGTCCTCAGCATGAATTTCAGGTTGTTAATCGTGACACAGATCACCCTATCACCAAGGGATTGCCGGAAAAATGGATGCGCGGCCGAGATGAACTTTACAGTCATTTGCGGGGACAGGGGAAGAATATGCACATTTTGGCCACTGCTTTTTCAAATCCGGCGGACAGAAACGGCAGCGGACGCCACGAACCTGTCATGATGGCCATTGATTATGAAAAGGGACGGGTCTTTCATACGCCATTAGGGCATGTAACCGGAACGGTTCCCTACCGCTCATTGGAATGCGCAGGGTTCATTACCATTATTCAGCGGGGCACAGAATGGGCCGCCACTGGGAATGTCACCCAACCGGTGCCTTTGGATTTTCCCGATGCGGTGACCGTTCGGAGTTGGGACAATTATGTGGAGCCCAATTTTGATGCTGTATTGGAAAGTGTAAAAAATTATGAATATGGTGATAATCGAAAAAGTCTAACCGTTATTGAAGATATGATTCGGGTGGCCCATCGAAATCCGGGTTACTTGTCTCGCATTGAACAATCGCTGGTTTCGTTTCTGCTTTCAGATGCAACAGTTGCATCCAAACGAGTGATTGGAAAATATTTTAGTGTTATTGCTAATGATTCATCCGCCGAACCGGTGTCTTCCTTATTGGACGATCCCGAACTATTTGAAACGGCCCTATACATTTTGGAAAGAATCTCTGATGAACCTGTCAATGTTCTTTTGCGGGAAAAATTATCGGCAGTTAATGATAATATAAAAGTGAGTATCATCAATACTCTTGGTTCAAGACAGGATGAGAATGCTGTTTCCAAATTAAAAGAATATATCCGATCAAATAATCCGGACATAGCTACAGCTTCCGCAACTGCGTTGGGAAATATAGGCACCTGGAAAGCGGCGAAAGTGTTGAAGAAATCAATGAAACAAACAACAGGCAACCAGCGACAAATAATTGTTAATGCGTATTTGAAATGTGGAAATCTGTTGCTTCAAACCAGGGATCTAAAAAAAGCCAAAAAAATATTCACTCATTTGAGTCGCCCCAATGAGAGTCCTGTCATTCGATCGGCTGCTTTGCGCGGTTTGATCCAATCGTCCTCGGGAAATGCAGGAAGCATCATTCTGAATGCATTGAAGGAATCGGAACCAAAAATTATTTCCACGGCCATTTCGTCCATTTCCCTGCTCACAAACCCACGTGATATTTCTACTGTGGCAAAGAGTGTAACCCAATTGCCAATCAACGGACAGATTCAGCTCGTTTCTGCTTTATCCGAGCATGGAAAAAATTCAACTGTTTTGGAAATCATCCACAATGCAACCCAAAGTGAACATGCGGAAGTGCGACTTGCTGCTCTGACAGCCTTGGGGGACATTAATCTTGAACGATCGGTGCATTGGCTTGGGGATGTATCCGCCCACAGGAAAGGCAAAGAACGGACTACGGCCCGTACCAGTTTATACCGGCTAAATGGTAATAATATCAACAGCATTATTTTAACCAAGATTCCAAATGCAGATGTAAAAGTAAAAATTGAACTCATTCGTGCTGTTCAAAAAAGGCGCATTGTTGAAGGTGCGGATTTGATGGTGGACTTGGCCAAGGATGACAATTCATTTATCTGCATTGAAGCCATAAAGGCACTACAGTTCATTGCCGGAGAAGCACATATTAGCGATTGCGTGGAACTGTTGAAACAGTCCGAATCTGATAGAGATAGAGAAGCGCTGGAAAAGTTCATTGTTGTCATGGCAGCCAGCCACCAAATCCAAGAATCCGTGGGTAAAGAAATTATGAATCATTTGGACGCTATGTCATTCATGCCAAAACAAACGGCCATTCAAATTTTAGGACAATTGGGATACGAGCCATCCTACGAATCTCTTACAGGATTTTTAAGTCATGATAAAAAAGACATAAGAAAATCTGCCATCAAAGCATTATCCGAATGGAAAAATGATTCACCCCTTTCTACATTATTCAGTGTGACAAAAAAAGCAAAATCACAGAGTCATAAAACCTTGGCGCTCCGTGGAATTATTAGGCTTATCGGATTAGAGAGTGATCGATCGACAGAAGTGACAAATGATTTGTATAAACGAGCCATGACTTTGGCAACCAATGCTCAAGAGAAAAAAACCGTTTTATCTGGACTATCAAATGTCATGTCTATTACCGCATTTCAAATGGCCGAAACATACTTACCTTTGGCAAATTTAAAAGCAGAAGCTGCTTTATCTTGCATTAATATTGCTAATGGAATTCATACCAAATATCCTGCTGAATGCAAGTCTGTCTTGGTGAAAATCATTTCGGATATTTCTAATGAATCAATTAAAGAGAATGCCCAACTGGTTTTGAATCAGATTGAGATCTTTGATGATTATATAACCAAATGGCGCATGTCGGAGCCCTTTATGGCTACGGATAAAAGTATTTTCAATACGAAATTTGGTCCGGAATTAACTACTTATGAAAACTGGAAATCTGCCCCATTAATGTCTGATCCAAACCGCTATTGGTATGTGGATTTTGCCAAGATAATTAAAAGTATGGTGGCAGCTATTTATATGGAAACGGAAATTTGGTCCGATGAAGAGCAAACGGTTCGTTTGGAAATGGGTAGCAATGATGGCATTAAAACATGGTTAAATGGTCAAGTGGTCCATGTCCATGATGCAAGTCGTGGGGTGACCGCAGGTGAAGATGTTAAAGAAGTCACCTTGCAAAAAGGCAAAAATACTTTATTAATGAAAATTGTGAATGAAGGTGGTGGCTGGGGTGGCTGTGCTCGATTCCGAAGGTTAGATGGGGGACATTTATCCAATGTTAAAATCAATTTACCAAGTAATTAAGATATCATTCTTATGAGTAAACAGTTCAATTATATTTTTCCTATACTCATATATTTAAACTTATTTCAATTTTCATTCGGTGCAAAGTCTCAATATCCTATTGGTGAACCAGGAACATATGTTAGATATATCATCGAAAATAAGAATCTACCAAAATCAGTCATAAAACAATTTGATATTACCATTGGCGCAGTGGAAAACCACAACGGATTCGTGACGGATCCATGTCCATATTAACGGGTATAGCAGCCCGAAATAGCATTGAAAGTAAAAAACCTATCTTTGTGAATGATTTGACAGATTTAACGCCACGGGCAAAAAAAAGATAGATTAATAAAGACGACTTATAGAAGAAAGTTTAACTGCTTTGGTCATGATAATAATCATTTAATCAAATAGAGAGACAAAACATATGAACCATAAATCGCACACCTTTTACATGAATCACTCCCAATGCCCAAAGGCGGAATAAAATGAAGTTGAAAATATTCATATTAACTCTTGCTGCTTGTGCAATAATGATAGCGACGAGTTGTAATGAGACCCATATCCAAAAAGTATCTAATGGGCTATTCTATAATGTACTTGATTACGGAGCAGTTGGGGACGGACAAACGAACAATACCAAAGCAATAAATACTGCAATTGAAACGGCTGCAAAGAATGGTGGTGGTACTGTGTTTTTTCCGGCCGGAGACTATCTTTCGTTTACCATTCATTTGAAAAGTAAAATTACGCTCCATCTCGATCAAGGGGCGGTACTAATTGGAGATAAAGAAGTAAATGGCGCGGGGTATGATTTACCAGAAAAAGAAACATGGTATTCAAAATTTCAGGACTTTGGGCACAGCTATTGGAAGAATAGTTTGATTTATGGCGATAGTTTGCGAGATATCGCTATCACAGGTGAAGGATTGATTTGGGGAAAAGGTTTACAAACGTACGACAAGCCAGAGCTAATTGGATCCGGGAATAAAGCCATTGCCTTAAAAAATTGCGTTAATGTTACCATTAAGGATATTTCTATACTTCATGGCGGTCATTTCTGTATTTTAGCCACAGGCGTCGACAATTTAACCATTGATAATTTACGGGTCGATGCCGACAGGGATGGATTTGATATTGATGCATGTAAAAATGTTCGAATTTCAAACTGTATTATTAATTCCCCCACAGATGATGGTCTATGTTTAAAATCTTCTTTTGCATTGGGCTATGCCCGTGATACGGAAAATGTGACTATAACCAACTGCCAAATATTTGGCTATGATGAAGGGTCATTACTCGATGGTACATGTACGACTAATTTTATCGATGAAGCACCCGGGGTTAATCACTGCATTACCGGTCGTTTAAAATTTGGCACAGAGTCCAACGGTGGGTTTAAGAATATAACTGTGTCTAATTGTGTTTTTGAGCATTCACGGGGCATCGCAATTGAAACGGCTGACGGTGGATCTATCGAAGATATTTTGATCAATAATGTTACCATGCGCGATATAACCGAAACACCCCTTTTCATCCGGCTCAATGCCAGAATGCGTGGACCCGAAGGGATACCCGTGGGTACGATTAAACGTGTGACAATTAGTAATTTCAATGTGTACGATGTAGGCGGACGTCCAAAACGACCTGGATTGGGTGCAGCGATGATTATGGGAATTCCCGGACATTATATTGAAGATTTAAGCTTGAGCAATATTCGTATTTATTTTCGTGGCGGCGGGACAAAGGATTTGATAAGCAAAGAAGTGCCGCAAAATATTGATACATATCCGGATCCTTATCGATGGGATTCCATGCCAGCTTACGGAATCTATTTCCGGTATGTAAAAGGATTGAGAGTAAACAATATCGTGTTACGCACCTTGAATAAAGATGAACGGCCTACTTTTGTTTTAGATGATGTACATGATGCCACCTTTTTTGACGTTGATGCTCAACAAGGCGAGAATGTACCACAATTCATTCTCAAAAATTCAAGCAACATTTCTATCCACGATGTGAACGGTGTTCACGATGTAAAGGTAGGAAAAGTAAGAAAAAAGGTGCTATAATGAAGTTACTCAATCGCAATATCTATCGTGTTCATATATTCGTATCATTGTAAAATTCAATATCCAACATTTTAATAAATTAAACGTAAAATTATGAAAAATATAAAACCCATATTTACAGTTCTATTTTACACCATACTCATTCAACCTATTTTTGCCGATGGAAAATTTCTCCGTAATGAAACAGGACCGGAATTTTCAATCCAAAGTACTGAAGCGGAATTTTATGTAGCAGTGAATGGAAATGACGCTTGGAGCGGAACCCTTGCTGAACCGAATGCAGACAATTCGGATGGTCCATTTTCCACCATAGAACGAGCACAAAAGGCCGTTCGTGAATTAAAAAAACAAGTGTATACAAAAAAAGAACCACCCATTGAAACACGGTTCATCGGTTCACCCCACCCTTATGGCAAAGGGCGAGATATTTTGGTGTTCATCCGCGGTGGCATTTATCCGATGAACAAACCTTTAGAATTTGACGCCAATGACGGCGGCGAACGGGTGGAAACCGATTTCCCCACCGGCGCTTTTGAATATCATAAATTGAAGGATTATTATGTGACCTATGCCGCCTATCCTGACGAAACGCCCATTATTACAGGCGGTCAACCAATGACAAATTGGGCAATGAAACAAAACGGTGTTTGGGAGACAAAAATATCTTCTGAATCGGTCAAATCCCTTTATGTGAATGGTGAACGACAAACTTTAGCACGGACGCCCAATGAAGGATATTTCCCCGTTGCAGTCATGCCCACCAATCCCAACTATTTCCAATTTAATGATGACGATCTGCAATCTTGGCCAAACATGGAAAGCAACCGGATTCACATTGTTGTTCGATGGGCCACGATTTACAGTTCTATCAAAACCATTGATGAAACTAACCATCGGGCGTATTTGGAATCGCCCCACAATGGGCTCTTGGATGTGCCGCCGAAATATTATGTGGAAAATGTGAAGGCACTCATGGATAATTCCGGCGAATGGTTTTTTGACAAAAAAACCAATGTGTTGAGTCTCATTCCACCGGTGGAAGTTTCAGATCCAAATGATGCGATCATTACCATTCCCTACGTCCTAGGATTGATTTCTGTAAAAGGAAATCATGAACAACCAGTTCGCAATCTTCGATTCTATGGATTATCCTTTCAAGAAACGGCAGAAGGGGGAAATGCGGCGATCGATCTCTCTTATGCCAAAAACTGCGAGATCTTGAATAACACCATCCAAAATGTGGGACAAACGGCTGTCCATCTGGGTGTGGGTTCCTATCATAATCTTGTGTCCAAAAATACCATTTCCCATGTAAAAGGCAACGGCATCAATGCCATGGGAAATGCCCGACCGGATCGGTTCGCAGATTGGGTCAGCGATAACACGATCAAGTACAATACCATCACCGAATGCTGGCCAGCATCCCGTGGAATTTATACGGCCAATGCCCAGCGAACCACCATTGCCCATAACCGCGTGTCCAAAACCGGAAGTTATGGTATTGCAGTTGGCAGTTGGCCTAATGTAGAAGAAAATAGCGATGGAAATCATTTGGTGGAATTCAATCATGTATCCGAAACATGTTTGGTCAGGGATGATGAAGGTGGCATCGCTGTGTACGGTTTGAGCGAAGGATCGGTGGTGCAGAATAATCTGATCCACGATGTGGCACATGCTGAAACCAACGAAAATGTAGGACTATTTTTCCAAAATATGTCATCGGGCTGGACCGTCACCAACAATATTTATTATAATCTTCAACAGGCAGAAATGAAACTCTGCGCCTGTTATTTGACGGACAATGTGTATGAAAATAATTTTACCATTGAAGCACCTTCGACTCCACCGGAAAATATCATTGATGGTGACCCAAAATTCAGTTATTCTGGATTGGAAATCCACGCTCTCAAAAGAAAAAAAACCGGCGAAGCTATAAAGATAACCGCCAATGTAATCAATTTAGGCAGTACCGGTATGGCCCCCGTGGATCTCTATGTAGATGGAAAAGTGGTGGAATCAAAGCTGTCTCCTATTATATCCAACAATTCCAGAACAATTGAATTTGAACATCAATTTTATGATCCCGGTAAACATACAGTTGCCATTGGGGAAACGCCTTATAAATCCGTAAGAATTTCCGGAAAATCATTATACACCCTTTACAGCGATTTGTCTGCTTCTCAATTTGAGATTCCGGAAGGAAAACCATTAAACATATCATGTTCCGTGCAAAATGTTCGTCATCAGGACAGAAATGAAACCATTCAACTCAAGGTGAATGGCAAAGTATGGGACTCCAATTCTTTAACTTTAACATCAAAAGTAAAGACAAAAATAACTTTTTCAGTAGCACTTCCAGCAGGAGACCATGCTGTTACTATAGGTAATCTTCCGCCTGTTTCTGTTTCCGTTTGGGAAATGGAAACTGTGGATTTTTCAGAAAATAATTTTCTTACCTATTGTTCCGGTACGGCACAGCCATGTGAATTTGATTTCAGCGATAGCCATTTTGAGATTACCGCATCAGGGACGGATTTTCTCCATGCGGAAGATTCCTACGGTGCCATTTATTTGAAAAATTCCGTAAAAGGAAACTTCATTGCTATGGTGAAAGTGAGTAGTTTTGGTCATCGTGTAAGTGATTGGTTCAGAGCCGGGATGTTTCTCCGGAATGACATTTCCCAAAGCCATGAAACAAAGCCGGGAAGTTTGGGATCGGTACTCATGTTTACTACAACGGGCCGGGCCGGACTCCAATGGGATGAATTCGGTGACGGTTCTATGCACAATGCTAAAAGTTTTAATTATCCCGAAGGGTTCACACTCCCGCCGGTATGGCTAAAAATGGAACGGCACGGGAACAGTTTTTCTGGTTATTATAGTTTTGACGGTGAACATTGGGTTTTATCTCGCAGCTCCGGAGATATTTTGGGACTGGGCGAAACAATGGATATTGGTTTAGCCGCCGGCACCAATGATCAACGACCGGCACTTGTAAAGTTTGAAGACTTTAAATTGATAGTGGAAAAACATGATAATTGAGTATAAACAAAAAGTAAATGGACATTATTGCAACCCAAAAATGAGCATTTTTTCAGCAATCTGTATATTATTATTTTTATCTGCATGCACAGATGAAACTGAATCCATACGTGCCGGTGTTGCCGTTATGGATATAACACCACCTTTATCCATAAAACCGATTCTTGGCGGTTATGGTGACCGGATGAGCAAACCGGCTGAAGGAATCCATGATCGTATTTTTACAAAGGCATTAGTTTTAAAAGATCAAGAACAAAAGTTTGCGATTATTACTGCTGATTTACAATCCTTCCCACCCTATTTTAAACCTATACTTGTTGAAGCTTTAGAAAATAACGGATGGACAAGAGATCAGATCATGTTGCTTCCGAGTCATTCTCATTCCAGTATTGAAATGATGTCTTTCCATATTTACAACAATTTGAACAATCCCCGAATAGGAATTTTTAATCAAGATGTTCTTACTTTTTTAATTGATCAATTTAAAAATGTCGTATTGAATGCAGAAAAGAATATGCAGACTGTAAAAGCTGGAACAATCCGAAAGGAATTATTGGGTTGGAATCGAAATCGACGCGAAGGGAACTCTACCATAGATCCAGACTTAACCATTACTCGAATTGATAATATGAAAAATGAGCCATTGGCTGTACTCATAAATTGGACTGCACACCCAACCTTTATGGGACCGAATGATATGGAATTTTCCGGTGGTTGGCCCGGACATTTGCAACGTACGATTGAAGCATTATATGATAATCATGTAACTGTAATGTACTATAATGGCGCAGAAGGAGATCAAAGTCCTGTACCACGATTATCGACAGGAAGCCATTGGGAACAGACGGAAGCCTATGGCCGTGATTTAGGAATATTATCTTGGAGATTAGCCCAGAATATTCCAACAAAAATAGTGACAAATATCCAAAGTAATTCTATTGATATTTCATTACCCAATCGGACATGGCACCCAGATTTTTTAAAAACCGGCGGTGCTGAATATGGAATAAATGATGAAACAGCAGGATATATAATTCATCGTTTATTCCCGGAGAAAACATCCAGCATATCCGTCATCATAGGTGATTTGCAAATTATTGGAATCCCTGGTGAAATGGCTGCTGGTTTAGGCAAGGAGATTAAGCAAACGGTTGCTAATAATATTGGAGTACCATTCGTAACCATTGGCGGACTTGCAAATGAATGGATTAGTTACATGCTGACGGCAAATGAATATAATAAAGGCGGTTATGAATCTAGTGTGAGTTTTTATGGTCCAACTTTAGGAAAATTGATGGTAAATAGTGCTATGAAAGGCGCAACTAAATAACTATACATTTTCATATATTTTGAGAATTATTAACCACATAACAAAATTTGCTGGAATATTTTTTGCTCTGGTATTAACATTCTCTTATTGTCAGGATATTACTTTAATGACCTACAATATCCGTTATGATAATCCAAATGATGGTGAAAATATTTGGGATAAACGCAAAGAAACATTGGTAAACCAAATTCGATTCCACGAACCGGATGTTATGGGAACCCAAGAAGGGTTGGAACACCAGGTCCGATTCATAGATAAACAATTACAATCTTATATATATGTCGGTATTCCCAGGGCGGATGAAAAGGAAAATGGTAAGGGAGAATATTCAGCTATCTTCTACCAAACTGAAAAATACACTGAATTAGAAAATGGGACATTTTGGCTTTCAAAAACACCCGAAATACCATCCCGTGGTTGGGACGCGTCGCTGAATCGCATATGTACTTATGTTTTGTTAAAAAGCAAATCAACCGGCGAAAAGTTTTGGGTATTTAACACTCATTTTGATCATATCGGAAAAGTAGCCAGAGAGAACTCCGCAAAATTGATTTTAGAACAAATCCGTGAAATCAATGATGATAATCTTCCGGTATTTTTAATGGGTGATTTCAATTTAAAACCGGAAGAAGAACCCATTAATCATATCCGAAAAGAATTTTACGATTCAAGAGATTTAAACCAGGAACCCCCCTTTGGTCCTGTAGGTACTTTTAACGGTTTTGATATCAATAGACCTGTTAAGAATAGGATCGACTATATTTTTGTAAGCGAAAAAAATATTCTTGTAAAGAAATATGGCGTGTTAGCCAATGTAAAAGGTCTCAAATATCCGTCGGATCATTTTCCGGTCATTATCCAAGCTAAAATTAGGTAAAGTTACATTATCCGAATCGTTTGTATCTCAAACTGCTTGAAGGGTATATTTACCAAATTGGATTCTACCACAAGTTCTTCTATTTCTTCTTCCATCAAATTCGTAAGCACTACTTTGCTGATATCAATTCCAAATGACAATGCGGCTTGATTCTTTTGTCCGAATGCTTCATAAAGTCGGATAATCATGCCATTTTCGTCTTCCGCTTTTTTCACTGTGGATACGACTATGTTGTTGCAATCAACCGACATAAATGACCAATTGGATGGTAGATTTCCTTTATGGTGTTCAATTGATTGAGCATCCAGTGGAATATTCAATTCATACGCATTTTTCACCACGTTACCTTGTACAAGATTCCCACTGTGGGGAAAAAGAGAATAAGTAAAATCATGTTCAGCTCTGTCCGCGGTTGGGTCAGGCCAGTTGGGGCTACGGAGTAAATTAATATCCAGCACGTTCCCTTTTACGTAATGGCCATATTTACAATCATTCATTAAAGCAATACCATAATCCGGCTGTGAAAGGTCCACCCATTTATGCGCCGCATTTTCAAATTGGCGAAACTCCCACTGTGTATTTGAATGATTGGGTCTTTTCACATGACCGAACTGAATTTCTGATGTGTATTCCATTGCATGAATATCTACCGGAAATGACGTGCGAAGCATTTTGTCATCTTCTTTCCAATCCACATGTGTCACAAAGTCCAATCGTCGCGACCCTTCCGTCAATATTATTTCTTGCGTTAAAGTGGATGAGTCAAATTTCCTTTCATGGCGCATGATAGCTTTCGGTCCGTCTGCGATAAAAGTGGCATTTTTCAGCTCAAAATGTCCAGCAATATTGTGCCGATAATCCACAGGAAAATCCCAAGCATCACCGTCATCTTCATACACAGTCAAGTTGTTCCCAATTTGGTTTTCAACCAATACATCTCGATTCTGTTCTTTATCAAAAATGGACTCCAGAAATCCTTCTCTATTGAATGTGACTTTCAATAAATCATTCTCAATAGTTGATTCGGTTGCTTTTGCATGAAAATTGGACGATTCATTGGATTGACTTTCAACCACAGTGTGTCCCATGGATGGTACAGTTACCTTCTGCCATTCATCATTCAGTTTCAACCATTCTTCCCTTTCCCATGAAAGGCTATTTCTGATAATTGTCGGATTGTTGAATCCACTGGAATCTATTGTCGCGATTAGTGAATCCCATGCGGACTGTGTTAATTCTATGGTACGATTGAATATGGATTCGTATCGTGGCAATGATTCGTCATACACACGTTTGATGGATGACCCTGGAATAATATCATGGAATTGATAGAGCAAGACTTCCTTCCACATGTCTTCTAATTCTTGACCTGGGTAATCTACATCAGAATAAATCCCACCCAAAACGGCTGAATATTCCAAATCCCGAAAAGCAAATTCACATTTACGATTATACCATTTACTCTTTCCTTGGGTCGTTAATGTACCCTGATGGTGCCCTAAATATAATTCTCCCACCCAAGTATGGAATTTATCGCTATCTTTTTCCAGTGTTTCAAAAAAGTCAGAAATAAATGCATGTTTTACTTTTGATACACCATCCAAATCTTTGGTCCGCCGCAATCGCTCTAAATGGTCTCTGCTAGGACCGCCGCCGCCATCGCCAACACCATAAATCATAAGTGCTTGGTTAGTTACATCTTTGTCCTGATAGTTTTCTTCTAATCTCAATAATGCTCGTGGAGCAGCAGGACCGTTATACGTTCCTTCTGGCGGCATATGGACCAATACTTCTGTGCCATCGATCCCTTGCCAAAAAAATGTTTCGTGGGGATATTTAACAAATTTATCCCAGGATAATTTGATGGTTGTAAAATAGTCTACACCGGATTTTTTCATAATCTGGGGAATGGCACCGGAGTAACCAAATACATCAGGCAAAAATAGGTTTTTCAGTTCATGTTCAAATTCTTTTTTGAAGAATGCTTTCCCATATAAAAACTGCCTGACCAACGATTCACCATTTGGAATATTCGTGTCCGACTCTACCCACATACCACCCAATGGTTCCCACCGATTATTTTGTATTGCAACTTTCACACGATCATATAATTCAGGATATTTATCTTTCATCCATTGATATAATTGGGGCTGGCTTGCGCTAAAAATATATTCGTCATATTCATCCATCAATTGTAATGCATGTGAAAAAGTTCGTGCTCCTTTTCGAATGGTTTCACGAATAGGCCACAACCAAGCTAAATCAATATGGGCATGCCCCGTTACAGACACGTCGAGAGTTTCTTCTGTATTTTTCTTCCCTAATTCAACTGATAGAATCTTTCGAGCTTTTAAGACAGATTCATTATTGAATGACTCCAATAATTGAGATGCTTCTTCCAATGCTTTAATAATATCATTGAATCGTTCTGACCCTGATTCGATATGCTTACATAGATCAAATAATACTTCATAATCATAATATAAATCATAGATTTCCGGATTCAGTATGGCAATATACGCTTCTTCGAGAATTCCATTATTACGATAATTACCAAATAGATCATTATTCCCTGCATCAGCCCAAAAGTGGATAGATTCTCCACCATGGCACTTTTCCGTGATAGGTACCACTTTTTTTACTTGTCGTCCTTCATATTCCATGCTGATGGGTCCAAAAGTGGAATATCTCGTGGTTAAACAGGATTTGGGATGCCCTTCTTCGTTTACCACATTGGCTTCACCGCTAATGTCAATGATGCATACGATCTTTTTCCCGGAAATATTTGTCGGAATTTCCCCGATAAATAGCATCCACGCGCAATCGAATAAATCGCCCCATCGATCGCCCAAAGAAAGAGTCTTATGTTCCCCAGTTTTTCGATCAGTATATGGAACTGGTTCCTTTGTTTTCCAAATGTTAACGGTTAAATCACCCATGGATGTATAAATCTGTTCATCAATGGTATTCAACATGGTTTCAAAGGATTGAAATTGTTGTTTATGCATAAAAAAACTTCTATAAAAATAATGACAAAGTAATTTTAAGATTTATTACTTATAACTAATAATAAACCTGATGGCATTCTGTTGAAATTAATGCATAACTTTAATCTGAACTATTCAATTTATAAAGTTTGAGGAACCATTATGACTAACTCAACAGCAAAAAGTGTAATTAAAGCAGAAATTAGAGGTCTTGAATTTTTACTCAATTCGTTGGATGACAAATTTGAAAATGCTATAAATGCAATTTTAGAATGTACAGGAAAAGTAATTATCATGGGAGTAGGAAAACCCGGCCATGTTGGAAAAAAGATTTCAGCAACATTTGCAAGTTTAGGAACACCCTCATTTTTTGTACATGCAGGTGAAGCAGCACACGGTGATTTGGGTATGATAACGTCTTATGATGTCTGCATTATAATGTCATTTTCTGGGAATACTGCTGAAACAGTAAATGTTGTTCCTCAAATTAAACAAATCGGAGCAAAGACAGTCGCTGTTACAGGAAATCCGGATTCAGGCTTGGCTCAATCTTGCGATATTCATGTAGATATAGGTGTGAGAGAAGAAGCAGATTTGATGAATTTAGCACCCACAGCAAGTTCAACAGCATTTTTGGCGCTTGGAGATGCTTTAGCTGTTACTGTTGCAGAAAAAAAAGGTTACACGCGAAGTGATTTTGCAAAAGTTCATCCGGGCGGAAGTTTGGGAAAGCAATTAGAGAATGAATTGTGAATAAGGTAACAGTTGTCGGCAGTTTTATGTATGACCTTGTTGCTAAAGCACCACGAAGGCCAAAAACCGGTGAAACGCTTATCGGCAATTCTTTTGGAATGTTTTTTGGAGGCAAAGGAGCCAATCAGGCAATTGCAGCTTCCCGACTTGCAGCATCAGTGACAATGGTAGGTAGACTTGGGACAGATTTATTTGGCAATCAATTTTTGGAAAAATTTGCCAGCGAGGGAATTAATACAGAATTTGTGATTCAGGATAAGGAAAATGGCACAGGTGTTGGAATGCCACTTATAGATGCTACGGGTGATAATAGTATCGTAATAATTCCTCAGGCAAATATGGCCCTTACCGTTGAAAACATAAATCAAGCCCACGATGCAATAGCTGAAGCAGATATTTTACTTTTACAGTTGGAGGTACCCATAGAATCTTCATTGCGTTCAGCAGAAATTGCCAAGGAAAATGATACGTTGGTTATATTGAATCCAGCTCCGGCTCAAGAAATTACAGATACACTTTTACGCTTAGTGGATATTTTGACACCAAATGAAAGTGAAACAGAAATCCTGTCAGGTATGCCCACAGATACAAATGAACAAGCGATTGAAGCCGCTCATAAACTCATGTCAAAAGGTATCAAAACAGTGATTCTTACTTTGGGAAGCAGGGGTTCATTATTACTAAATGAAAATGTAGAAATACTCATTCCCGCATTTTCTGTAGATGTGGTTGACACTACCGCTGCGGGCGATGCTTTTTGTGGTGCTTTAGCAGCATCATTATCTCAAGGAAAAAGCATTGAAGAGTCGGTTAAAATTGCTAATGCAGCAGGAGCTCTGGCTGTAACACAATTGGGAGCTGAACCTTCTCTTCCTAAAAAAGAAGCATTGGATAATCTATTATCTAATTAACTGGTTTTAAGCCCAAGTCAATTAAATATTGGCGAATCAAAGTCCTTTCTGATTCTCTAAATTTATGAAAGGGTTCTGCCATAAAATCGTTACAGATTCCCATTAAAGATAATGAACATTTCAATCCTTTTAAAAAACTGGACTTATATTTTCCTACTGAATAAATAGTAGTACTTATTTGCATTATTGATTCATGTAGAGTAGCCATTTTTTGTAAATCGCCTTCGATTGAAGCCTCATAGAGGTTGACATATAGTTCAGGTATCAAGTTTGCACCACCACAGACTCCTCCATGACCTCCTAGAACGAGAGTCTCACCTAATAATTCTTCTGGACCAACAAAGAGCCGAAAATCTTCGTTATTTTTAAACAGTTGTTGCAATTGATGGAAATAAACCATATTGGCAGAACTGTCTTTTAATCCGATAATACCTGGAATTTTTGATGCATGCTTAACAGTTTCCGGTTCAAAAAATAATTTGGTATGGCTTGGCATATTGTATAGAAATAATGGTAGGGGTAATCTGGGTGTCAAGTGTTCAAGGAATTCTAATAATTCTACCTGCCCAGCTGGAAAATAATATGGTGGAGCCAATACTAAAGCACTGGCTCCCTGATCTGCTGCATATTCAGCGATGTTGATAGACTCCACAAATGAAGTGTCCGTTATTCCAACCAGAACAGGTACTTTCTTCCCAATTTGTTCCAATGATCGTTTAATTATTTCTTTTCTCAAACTGTGGCTCAAACTGGGAGCTTCTCCTGTAGTCCCGAGCAGAAATAACCCTTGCACCCCTCCAGATAGAATATGATCAATTAAGAGTTCTAATCCAGTTTTATCTAATGTATCCCAGTCTAATAATGGAGTAATCATGGGTGGGATAATGCCATGAAATTGATTGCTGGATAACTGATTATTCATTATCATTGACCTGAATATTTAATATATGAAATTACATTTATGGCAAAATTTAAACTGAACTTTATTATAATCCTCATATCTCTATGGAGTTGTTTTTCTTCTGAAAAGCAAGTAAATGAAATTCAACTTACACATAATCCTTATAATCACAGCCTAGATAATAACGATAATTTTTCGCCGGATAATCAATGGCTTGTATATGATACTCGAGCCAATAATGGTGGTCTTCGTATGGGGAAAACAATTGAACGCGTTCATTTAGTTTCGGGAAAAATAGACACAATTTATGAAGCACCTAACGCCGGTGAATTTGGCCCAGGTCTTGGTGCGGTCAGTTATCATCCTACCAAAAACCAGGTTATTTTTATACATGGCCTTATAAATCCAACTGAAGATGAACCGTATACTTTTACACGTCGTTTTGGAGCGATAGTTAATGTTGGTTCACCCAATGATATGATGGTGTTAGATGCGAGGGACGTTACACCTCCATTTACAATAGGTGCATTGAGAGGCGGCACACATCGTCATGAATTCAGCGGAGATGGGAAATGGGTTGGATATACCTACAATGATGCTGTTATGGCTATAAGATTTCCCGAAAAAAACTTAAGAACAATCGGTATTTCAAAAATTGGACACCCTATTTCCACAGATAATCAACCTGATAGAAAACATTTTTCTGGGATCTCTGAAACAATAGTAGCTGTTGCTGTTACTCCCAATCCAGAGCCGGGATCGGACGAAATATCCTATGCTGCAAATGACAGCTGGGTGGGTAAATCCGGTTATATTGATGCAAATGGAAAGAACCAAAGAGCACGGGCATTTTTAGGGGAAGTTCGATCAAAAACAAATGATATTGTTAAAGAATTGTTCATAGTAGACATCCCGGAAGATTTAGATTTGGCGAATGAATCCTTTGATATCGCTGGATCACTTTCTGATTTGCCACTACCTCCAAGATCATTTATTCAACGTCGTTTAACATGGACGGCTGAAACGAAATATCCCGGGTGCAGCGGCATTGTCAGATCATCTCATGACGGAAACCGGATCGCCTACCTTTCTCGAGATAAAAATGGTATTCAACAGGTTTTTTTCACGTCACCTTTAGAAGGTAATCCTCGACAATTAACATCTTTTGAAACATCGGTTCAGTCAGGCCTTCGCTGGCACCCTGATGGAAAGCATGTTTGCTTTGTATGGGATAATTCAATTATAATTGCTAATGTAGAAAATGAATTATGGAAAAAATTAACTCAATCAGTTGAACAAGAATTATCAGCATTGGTATGGAGTCCAGATGGTACAACAATCGCCTATAATAAAAATGTTAAAGATGAAAAGTCAGGAGATACATTTGCTCAAATATTTATCGTCTCTTTAAAAGAAATAACTCTACCATAAATAATCGTCATGCAAAATTATTTGAATAAATTAATAATACCCCTGTTTTTTATTGCAATTTCAGTACAGGCGGAATTTCGCGCTGGAATTTCCGTCAAAATAGTAACCCCGGATCCATTATTGCCCATATCTGGGGGCGTGGGGCCATCGGACCCTGTAAACCAATCGAAGGGAGATTTAACTGTCAGGGCGTTGGTTTTGGATGATGGGGAAATACGTGTAGCGTTTGTAAGCACAGATTTTCTGGGTTTTCCGGGTGTTCTTGGTGATAAGGCTCGTGAACAAATAAAATCAATTCCACCTGAAAATATTTTAATAGGTGCAACTCATACACACAGCGCCCCGGATTGTTATGGTTTTCCTGATGAACAAGGAAATACTTCTGCGGATCTCCCATATTTAGATTTTGTGTGCAATAAAATAGCAGAAGCAATAAATGATGCTGTAAAACAACTAGAACCCGTTATTTTAAAAATCGCCACGGGTAAAGCTAATGGGAAAATTGCATATAACAGTTATGCAGACGAACTTTACGATCCGCGCTGTGGTATAATTCAGGCAATTACGTTAAAAGGAGAAACGTTGGCTACGTTAGTCAATTATGCAATTCACCCTGAAGTCTTGGGTTCCGGGCAAAAGATACTCAGCCCCGATTTAATAGGGCCATTGTATGATCGCATAGAACAAAAAAGCGGAGGGATAGGGATTTTTATGAATGGTGCACAAGGTGGAATGGTTACAGCTGATGTCCGAGGTACCGATGGCATAGATATTCAAACGTGGGATGAATGTATTCGTATTGGCAGTCTCCTTGCAGATGAAGCGCTACGGATTATAAATGATGCAAACCAGCAAATTGATCCTAAAATATTTTGTATCTCGAAAGAAATTTCATTTCCCATTGATTCAGATATGATCTTTTCTATCATTGATCAATCTCCGGTACTTAACGGGTATTATCAAAAGAGGACAGTTAATACACGAATAAACCTAATAAATATTGGAGATGCCCAAATTGTAACAATACCTGGAGAAGCCTTACCCAATATAGGCTATTATCTTAAAAGAAATATGAAGGGACAACATAATTTCCTATTTGGACTAACCAATGATGCTTTTGGTTACATCTTAACAAAGGTAGATTGGAATAGCTTTAAAAAATATAATTATATCACTAGAACATCTTTAGGAGAAATGACTGGAGAAATTTATATCAAAGAAGCAATAAAATTAATTGAAGCATCTCCAGTTGTTGATAAATTAAACTACCCATGATTTCATTCCTTAAAAAACCATTTTTCTTAATTGCTTACGCGGTAACATTTGGTTTTAGCCAAGAGACCCTAACCGAAAAAGCATTGCGATTAGAACAAATACTTCAAAACGAACATATTCGTGAAGGACAACTTGTTCCCACAATTATTCAAGTAGTGGATGGGCCAGAAGAATACGATGCTGCAACCCAGGAAGATTTTTGTTTTAATACTGGTCGATATGTTGCTGCTGAATGCTTTCGTTTTGCCACAACCGGTGAAGAACAGGCAAAATCAAATGCACAAAGATCTATGCACGCTTTATTAAAACTTGAAAAAGTCACCGGAACGCCCGGAGTCGTTGCCCGTGCCTATAAAAAAAGCTCAAAACCAACCATTGATGAACAAGCTTTCTTTTTCCCGCACGAGTGGCATCAATCAACGGTATTTCCTGATTATCGCTGGCTTGGTGATTTAAGCGTCGATCAACTCAATGGTTGGATGATTGGCCTGGCTACATACTATGATTTTATTGCAGATAAAATAGAAAAAAATCAAATCTCCAATGCAGTGGATCGCGTAATGAGCCGAATTTTTGAAAATTATATGCGCATCGTTGATGTAGATGGGAAAATGACTTTATGGGGAAACTTGAGTCCTACAATTCCTCATGAATCCTTGAATGCTTTATTGTCATTGAGTAATCTCAAAATTGCTTATCATATAACTCATGATAACAAATACAATATAAAATATAATGAACTGGTTAATGAATTTAAATTCCATGAAGAAGCAGCTTTAGCAAAAATAGTTTCTCCTCAATACGCAATTAATCGTGGTGATGACGGACTTGCTATTGACGCACTACGCATGTTGCATAAATATGAGAAAGACCCGGTTATACTGGAACATTATCATTCTTCATTAGAAAGACACTGGATTTTATTAAACGATGAAAACCATGCTGAATATGATTTTATCCGCCAGGCATTATATCCGGAAACTCAATCCATTGATCAAAATACATTAAATGATTTAACTAATTATGAAATAAAAAAAATGAAACGGATAACGTTTATGAGATCCGAATCCGGTTCTATTCGATTGGAAGCTTACTGGCAAACATCCCCTCGAAAATTCCTTTGGACTTTTTGGTATGGTCGTTATCATGGATTTATAAATGAAGATGGTACACTTAATAAACCTGCCATAACTGAAAAGAAAATGGTTTTTGTCTCCGCAGGAAAATTCATTATGGGCAGCGATGTCGGAGATATGGACGAACGCCCTCAACGAGAAGTGTATTTATCGGAATTTTGGATAGATAAATATGAAGTGACTAATTCTGATTTCAAGAAATTTGATCCAATTTATACATTCCCTGAAGGTAAAGAAATAAACCCGGCTTTGGTAACATGGGAACAAGCCAATGCCTATGCGCGATGGGCAGATAAGCGTTTACCAACTGAAGAAGAGTGGGAAAAAGCAGCTCGGGGTATCGACGGACGAATTTTCCCTTGGGGAAATTACTGGGATGTAACAATGACTGCTTGGGATGATGCTTCACCAATTGGGAAAGTACCGGCAGGAACAAGTCCATATGGTTGTTTTGATATGGCAGGAAATGTTTGGGAATGGACATCAAGCTGGTATAAATCTTATCCCGGGAACGATATAGATAATTCTACCTACGGTGAAAAATATAAAGTAATCCGTGGAGGTGCAGAATTTAATAATCGCAGTTTTTTTCGTTGTGCCCATCGTTATTACTTACCCCCTGATTCAAAAATAGTTGGATATAAAGTTGGCTTTCGTTGTGTAAAAGATGAAAAATAAAAAATAAAAAATGAAAAAGAATCTAATATACTATATCCTATTTTTTATAATAGGCTTGTCCAACTTATTGTTTTCCGGAACAACCGGGAAAGTGTCAGGGAAAATAGTAAATGCTACCACCGGTGAAAGTTTGATAAGTGCAAACGTAATGCTGGCTGGTACAGGTCTTGGTACCACGACAGATGAGGACGGCTATTACAGCATTATTAATGTTTCTCCCGGTTCCTATGAATTACAAGTTGATCATATTGGTTATGCTTTATATCGAGTGAAAAATCTAAAAGTACAAGTTGATCGAACTACAACACAAAATGTGGAATTAACTGAAGAATCGGTAGAACTAAATGAAATTGTAGTAGAAGCAACACGGCCTGTTATTGAAAGAGACAGAACTCATTCTTCCTTTAAAGTAACTTCAGAAACAGTAGAACAGATGCCCGTTACAGAACTTTCAGAAATTATTGCTCTGCAATCAGGTGTAGTTAATTCCGGTGGTTTGCATTTTAGAGGAGGACGTACTCGTGAAGTTGCATATTTAATTGATGGAGTCCCCGTTTCAAATTCCTATAGTCAGGATGGAGGGAAAAATATACCAGTTGAAAATTCAATGATCGAAGAACTAGAAGTTATAAGCGGCACATTCAACGCTGAATATGGTTCGGCTCAATCAGGAATTGTAAATATAGTCACTAAGCGCATTGATAGAGAATTCCATGGCACTGTAAAAACATGGATGGGAGATTGGGTTAGCAACCAATCAGATATTTTTATCGGAATAGATGATATAAATCCATTTAGTGAATTTGATCAACAGTTTACATTATCAGGACCAATGATATTTAAGAATCTAGGTTTTTTTGTTTCCGGGCGGAGAAATAACTGGGAAAGCAGAGACTGGTATGAAAGGCGATATAACACATTGGATGGTTGGAGGATTTCAGCTTATGAACGTTGGTTTAGAGAGCATAACCCTGAAGAATATGCTGCGACTCAAGGTATTTTAATTCCCGATTCATTAAAAACAGGAGATGGTACACGCGGATCTTTAAGTTCAGGAATTGGAAATTCTGTTACTGCTAAAATAACTTGGCTGCCTCAAGAGAAATTAAATTTTACTTATCAGTTTTTTGGATCATTTTCACAAAGTCAAGGCGGTGGAAGTTGGCGTCGTTATCAACCTGATGGTGCATCAACGAGTAAAAGTTGGTCCGGCTCCCATTTTATTTCATTCAAGCATTTCCCTGCACAAAACTTTTTTTACAACCTGACTCTTTCATATCAACATAATGACGGAGAATCCTATTTTAGGAAAGATAATAAAATTGCTTATTTCCCGGGGGATGATGGCATACAGCCAATTGGCGCAAGTGCCAGCGGTTTTTCATTGGGCAATACAGATGGGTTTTACGCAGGAGCTGATGATAAAGGGTTTCGAGATTTATTTTTAGCCAAAGGAGATATTAATTGGCAGTTGAACAGACAGCATTTTATTAAAGCAGGCTTTGAGTTTAAACAACATAAAGTGAATACATATTCTTGGGGAATTAGACCAACAAAAATTTGGACAAATTCACAATGGCCCAATCAATCAGATCTTGATGGTGCAGATTATACATTTGAAGCATACTGGGATACATTGGTTGATTATTGGAAAAATTGGGAAGCGATTTATGATACTGTCCGCTTTGTAGCAATTGCAGATTCTGAATATACTTTATGGCGTGACTATACCATCGAACCTCAAGAAGCTGCTTTATTCCTACAAGATAAAATTGAATTAGGAGAATTAATCATAAATGCAGGTGTCAGGATCGATGCATTTATTCCTAATGAAGTATATCCTGTGGAATTGCGGACTGAAGCCAGTAACCTTGGATCAGATCAAAATTTAAAAAACGCTTCAACTAAATTTCAAATTAGCCCCCGTCTTGGCTTATCATTTCCCATTTCAGACAGGGGAGCATTTCATGCCTCCTACGGACATTTTTTCCAAATGCCCGCTTTCCAATATATGTACAACGAACCACTATATGTTTTAAATAAACTACAACTGGAAGGCAGAACTTTGGGGAATTCGGATTTAGAAGCTGAAAAAACAATCGCCTATGAAATTGGGATTCAACAAGGTATTACAAATTCAATCACTATTGATATAACAGCATACTACAAAGATTTTAGAAATCTTCTAGGAATCGAACATGTTTCTACAATTGATGCTGTCGGGTATAATCGTTTTATTAATCGAGACCATGGAAATACTAAAGGAGTTTCTATTGGAATAAGTAATCAGGGAAGTGATTTAATTACCGGTGGATTAAATTATACATTTTCATATGCGAATGGCAGTTCATCAGATCCCAATTCATTATACCTGATTCAAACAGCAACGCAGATAGGAGGGGAAGATGTAGAGTTTGTGGAGAGAAAAGTACTCCCCTTGAATTGGGACCAGCGTCATACGCTTAATCTTTATGTAAATATTGGCCGTCCTGGTAATTGGAGTGTTGGTTTTGTGTCTTTTTTGAACAGCGGTACACCATACAGCCCTTCATTTGTTGAACGTTTTGATATTGCCCAAAGAGAATACAGAAATCTGGGTAGAAAGCCCATAAGATGGAGTGCAGACATACAAGCCAAAAAGCATTTAAAAATTCTAAACTATGATGCAATAATATTTTTCAAAACTGACAACATACTCGATAATCTAAATCACGAGTCAGTCCATTCTTCAACTGGAAGAGCAGATCAAATAGCCCGGTTGCCGGAAAATGAATTACTGGACAGGGAAAAATTGGAGCAAGAAGGACATTTTTCGATGGAAGAAATAGATGTGTATCCTGAATATTTTTCATCTCCTCGTAAAATTCAAATTGGACTGGAAGTAAGATTTTAAAAATCATATTATAATTTTATGGAATTAACGTATCAAAAAATACGAATCAATGTAACTGCAATAGTTCTGCTGTTTTCTCTTTCTCCTGCGTATTCTATAGATAATGAAAAAGAAAGCTATTATAATAACCAGCTGAAAGGCAGTAGATATCAATTAAGGGATTTCAATAGCAAGAAGTCCATAGCTAGTGAAGAAGGTCGTGACAGGTTTTTACGCTATTCGGTTCATGATGGAAATCTTATAACTGGGGGTATTACAAATTCAGGTTTGATTTCGCATCACTATGTTTCTGGCAATCCTACAATTTCCTGGCCAAAGGGTCCAAAAAAAATATCCTATATTCACGGAACTGTCTTTTTTGTCGCTGCTGAAGTGGTTGATACAAATGGAGATACAGTCCATATAGTTTCAGATAATTACAGGCGCTCATCAGCAGAAACTTCAGATGACCTATCTCATTTTTATGCATTTATGCCGGTACCAAAATATTTCAATATGGACCAACCAGAAGCTTATGAAACTCCTGAAATGTATGGAATAAGTGAAGATGTCGGCGAAGATGGCATCCCAAATACGTTTGATATAGGGGAAGGGGATGGACTTTTACAATCTGCAGAAGATTTCAATGGAAATAGCATTTTAGATCTTAGTATGCAGAATAAAGTTGGCTGGTTTGCTATCAGTCACCGCAAAGAAACTTGGCCGGAATATTGGCCTCCCCAAACGTATCCAGGTGATGATCGTGAAATTGAGGAAGAAAGACCTGGTGTAAGGGCCGGTAGATGGAATGGAGAATATGGTGCATATATGAGGGCCGACCAGGAATCATATTATTCTATGGATGATAGGGAAAATGATGAATTTGAATACTACCCTATCGAAGGAGATACTCAAGGCTTTCCAGATGGAAGAAGAGGATTAGGATTAAAAGTGGATGTTCGTTCGTATCAATGGAGCGCAAGACTGGCAGAAGATATTTTTATAAGTATTTATGATATTACAAATGAAGGTAAAGATTTAAATAAATGTATCGTTGGTATGTATGTAGATCCTGATATGGGTGGATCTCTCAGTGGAGATGATGCAGATTTTGACAACTTAGCAGATATCACCTATGCTTGGAACAGGACAGGAATTGCTAATAATGGTTTACCAACAGGTTATTTCGGGTTCGGCTTTTTTGAAAGCCCCGGACTGGCAAACGACGGCATAGATAATGATGAAGATGGAATAATAGATGAAAGCCAAAACAATGGATTGGATGATGATGGTGATTGGTTGGCATGGGAAGATGAAAATGGTAATGGTATTTGGGATAGTGAAGATCTGAATTATAATTTGGAACTTGATGCTGGAGAAGACCAGAATGAAAATGGTATTTTGGATATTGAACCTTTAAATGATGATTTGGGAGCTGATGGGCTTGGCCCAAACTATGATGGTTATACTGGACCTGATATTGGAGAAGCAAATGGAATCCCGGATATTGGTGAACCCAATTTTGAATTTACGGACAATGATGAATCTGACCAGGTCGGATTGACTTCGTGGTATTTACGAGACGTAGATAATACAATGGCAGATGATGAACAATACTGGGATGTAGAAATCCAGCCTGGGAATTATACTATACGCCCAGGATATCAGCGGGATATTGCCTGGACCTATGGCAGTGGTTTTGTGGAATTTGCTGGAGATGAAAAAACACATCGCTATGCAATTGCATTACTTTTTGGAAATGATCAGGATGATATTTTACGCAATAAGCGTACAATGCAGGTGATCTACGATAAGGACTATAGTTTTGCAAAACCTCCACGAACGCCAATTGTAAAAGCAACTGCTTATAATAATAGAGTGATTTTGTCCTGGGACAAAAATGCAGAAAATTCAAGAGATCCGATTTATGGTAGAGATTTTGAAGCATATTATGTTTATAAAAGTTCTGATCCCTCATTTACAGAAATAAAAACCATTACAGACGCTTATGGGAATCCATTGTTATTTAAGCCTGAAGCAATATATGATAAAATAAATGGATTAGGTGGTATTCACCCTGTAAATATTGGTGGAGAAATGGGGACAGAAAGTGATTTAGGTGTTTCATACAATATGGGCACAGATAGTGGATTGAAACATTTTTATGTGGATTCAAGTGTTACTAACGGCCGCACATATTATTATGCAATAGTTTCTGTTGATCGGGGTCATCATTCCTCTTTCTATCCAAGTTTAACTGACTTGCAGGAAATTAGCGATATATCTCCAACAGAATGCAGTGCTAGCATACAGGTTGATCCATTAGGTAGGACAATAGGCTTTGATAGAAATACAATTGCTGTAACACCTGAAGAAACACCTGCAGGATGGGTAGAACCAAATATTCAAATCGATAGAATTTCTGGTGTAGGCACGGGCACGATTGAAGTAAAAATTAATAATCCCAATGGCATCAAGGATGGCTATAAATACAGTTTGGAGTTTGATGATGATGGTAGTTTTGAACAATATGATTCTACACACCTCACAGGTTTGACATCACAAATGACGTTGTATTCTATAACAGATGATGAATTACTTGGAACAGTTGCTGATCCTAATTCAAATATTTTAGCTGAAGAATTCATATATGACGGAATTCATGTCATCCTTCATAATGATGGGACAGGTTTAAAAGAGACTAAATGGACTCAGGGGGAGTCATCTTTAACAGCCTATGATATCACAGGAGATTTTGGAGGTTTACAAATTGGAAGAGATTATGAAATTCGTGTTTATGATGTTGGAGCAGATACTTCAGTGCTTTCTCTTCCAGTAGTAACCAATTTTCAGATTTGGGATGTAACAAACCCTGAAGACGAATACCAAGTAGACTATATGTATACACCTATTGTATGGCCAACTGATCCGACAAGACCTTATCTTAAAGAGAATGATCAAATCAAAATAATAAATAATATTGAAGATCAGGTTTTCTTATGGCAATGGTTATTTCTTTATCCGGATAATGCTGATTCTGCATCAAAAACATTACCTCAAAATGGAGATGTTTATTCTATTACTACCATTAAACCATTTGATAGAAACGATATATTTGAAATAACAGTTTTTGGAAATTATATCTCATCAACACTTGCGAAAAATGAAATGAACGACATTTATGTTGTTCCTGATCCCTATGTATCTGTAAATCCTCTTGAACGTAAGGTCATTAATCAAGATGAGGGTAGGGGGGATAGAAGAATTGATTTTGTGAACTTGCCACAAGATTGCAAAATATACATATTTACAGTTTCAGGGAAGTTGGTTCGCCAGTTAAATCATTTGACCACAGAAAACAATTCCAGGGAAAGTTGGGATTTACGGACAAAAGACGGACTTGAAATTTCTCATGGAATTTATTTTTATGTAGTTGAATCTCCAGAATTTGGAACTAAAAGAGGTCGTTTTGCTGTTATTAAATAATAATGTAAAAATGATCACCAGATCAGTATTATTATTTTGTTTTTTTTCTATTTACACAGAATCAGTTTCTGCTCAATTTGATACAAAAGTAACAGGTGTTGGGACCACTTCTGCTTCGTTTCTTGAAATTGGCGTTAGCGCAAGGGCCATGGGATTAGGAGGCGCCTATACATCAGTAATAGATGGACCGGCAGCTCTTACCTATAACCCAGCTAATATTGTGTGGCTAGATGGCACTCAAGTAGAATTTATGCATAATGAATGGTTTGTTAATTCATTCCATGATTTTGCAGGTGTTGTTGTACCCTTATCTTCTTTTCGATCCACACTTGGATTTCATTTTGTTGGATTACATTTTAATGATCAGCCGGTTAGAACAGTTGGAAGGCCAGAGGGGACAGGTGAAATGTATTCTGCAGGAGACTATTCATTGGCCATTACTCTTGCTAAAGCACTAACAGATCGATTCTCTTTTGGTTTATCACTTAAATATATTGAAGAAAGAATATGGAATTCTCGAGGTAGTGCCGGAGCAATAGATTTGGGTATCTTCTACCAATCTAGGCTAGAAGGCCTACACATGGGTATGAGTATTAGCAATTTTGGCTCTGAATTAAAACTTATAGGTCGAGATTTAGATACAACCGTTGATCCGGATGAAGAAAATGAAAATGTCGATCGTGTACCTACAACATATAAAACTGATTCTTTCCCCCTACCTATCCTTTTCAGGGCAGGTCTCTCATATAGAATGAAATTAGGTTCAATGGCAAGTTTGTTAACAACTGCTGATGTATTACACCCCGCTAACAATACTGAAAGTATAAACTTGGGTTGTGAATTAGGCTTATGGAATATATTTTTCATCAGGGCAGGATATAATAATCTTTTCGAGAAGAATGCTGAAAACGGTTTTACGCTTGGTGGTGGAGTAGATATGTTTTATCAAAAGCGTTGGGGGATACGGCTTGATTATGCTTATGCAGATTGGGGTATGTTAGGGTATGCTTCCAGAATATCTCTTGGGTTGGTGTTTTGATTAAAATAAAAATTACAGCAATTTTATTTATTTTATTTTTTGCCGTACAGTGTGACAAAAATATAATGGATAATAATGCCTCGGGTGCAATAGTTGCCCAAATAGGCTCTGCAGTTATTACAATCGAAGAATTTATCTCAAATTACGAATTTGGTTTTGCTCATCTAAAATCATCATATGCACCTAAAAAAAGTTATTTAAGGGCTATGATTAATGAAAAGCTGTTGACATTGGATGGATATAAAAATAATATCCATAAAAAGGAAAGTATCCAGGGTAAGAAAAAAGTTTTAACACAAGAATTATTGATAGAATATTTATTGAAAAAAGAAATAAAAGATTCAATCATAATTAATGAAGATGAAATAAAAGAAGCTATTAATAAAAGCAAAGTAAGCTTTAATGTACGCTTTTGGACTGATAAAGATAAAAATGATGCAATTGAAACGTATCATAACATAAAAAAAGAAGGTTTTGAAACCTTTATAAACAAAATAGTTTCTAATAATCCGGAAAAGAATCAATCTTTGTCCCTTTATGAAACCGGTTATAAATCTTGGATTGATTTTCCTGCAGAAATGTTTGAAGCAATAAAATATTTACCTATAAATGAAATTTCAGAACCAATTTTATTAGAAGATAAATATTGGATCTTCCAAGTTTTGGACATTCGCCGATCAGGTGTGCTGGAATCTGAATACACTTCAAAAGCAGCATCTTTCGAAAAAATATTGTACCAGGAAAAATTATCAGAAGCTACTACGCAATATGTCTCATCATTAATGATGCCAAAAGATGTTAGAACTAAATCGAAAGAATTTAATATTTTATCTGATTCTGTTTGGGAGTGGATACAAAACACGAAAAATATTTCCAGCTTCAAGGATTATTTTAATTATAATAATACTGTATCAAATACAAAATTGAAATCTCAATTTAATGAACCATTAATTACATATTCTGGTGGCGAAATAACGATTAATGAATTTGTCAGCATATTTGACTTTTCCACCTTAAAGAAAGATTATTTGCACAAAAAAGAAATGATGGAAAAATTAAATTTGGAAATAGCATGGTATATCCGAGACCAATTTCTTGTTCAAACCGCATTGGAGAAAAAGATAGATGAATTAACTGAATATAAACGGGAATTGGAGTTATGGCTGGATAAGTGGGTTTTTGAAGAAATGAGAAATCAATTACCGACAGAAGAATTATCTGCGAAATTGATTCAATTAGAAAAACAGTTTCCGGTAGTAATTTATGATGATATTCTGAATTCAATTCAAGTTATTGATTCTAAAAAATCAAAATGGCTGACAGTCCATAACTATAAAATGGGTACAAATCGAATGGCGGTTCCAATTGCAGATGGTTTCTGGGAATTAGCATATAAATAAACTTTAAAACGATTCTTATGGTGAAAAAGATAGTTCAATCAGGTAATTTCTGAATATATGTCTGATTATACCAGACGGGAATTTTTAAGACAAAGCTTATTCAACTGACTCAACTGAATACAATGGTATCAACAACTATGTCATTAATAATAGCGGTGTTCCTATCGGATATGTTTATGAAGCATTTTAGAACAAAAAGCATTGCCTTACTAAAAACCAAACCTAAAAGTAATTAAATGACTAAAAAAATATTCATGGCCCCGATGTTTTTAATTGTAATTTTGGTGAATTCTTGCGCACCTGTTCCCCAAAATAATTCTGTAATTAACGGTCCTATTGATCTAACAAACGCAACAATTGTTACCCGAGATGGTGAACTCCCATTGGTTGAACAAACGGCTGTGACCGTTTTAATTGAAGAAGTTGAAAAGCGCACCGGAGTTAAATGGAACATTTCAACAGAATATCCAAAAACCGGTTTTGGTATTAAAGTGCAATCAACTGAAGAATTTTATTTAAATGGTGAACTAATTCCAAATCACCTTGAATCGGTTAATTTTTCCATTATAACTCATGAAGATAAAATAGGAATTATTGGGGCCAATCCAAAAGGAACCTTAAATGGTGTAGGTAAATTCCTGCGTACGATTGAAATGTCACCGGCAAAAATTATTCTTCCCAAACCCATAAATATTTCATCTTCTCCAGACCATGCCATTCGTGGGCATCAATTAGGCTATAGAAATACAGCCAATTCCTATGATGCATGGACAACCGAGCAATACGATCAATATATTCGGGAATTGGCCATATTTGGCACAAATGCTATTGAGAATATTCCCATATCTTCTAAAGACAGTCCCCATATGCCTATTCTACCGAATGAAATGAACCGTGTCTTGGGAGATATTTGTGCAAAATACGGAATGCAATACTGGGTCTGGACGCCAGCAACTGATGATTTAAGTAATCCAAGCCAGCGATCGGCTCACATTTTGAAAAATGAAGCCTTCTATAAATCGTGTACGAATTTAGATGCTGTCTTTTTCCCGGGTGGAGATCCGGGACATAATCACCCAAAATATGTGATGCCATTTTTGGAAGAATTATCGATTATTTTGGCAAAGCATCATCCCAAAGCAAAAATCTGGATGTCTTTGCAAGGATTTGATGAAGAAGGCATTGATTATTTTTTCAATTGGATTACCAAGCATCGACCAAATTGGTTTGGCGGTGCTGTTGGCGGGCCATCCAGTCCTCCTTTACCATATATGCGTGAGCGCTTACCTAAAAAATATCAATTACGAGATTATCCTGACATTACTCACACCGTCCGCTGCCAGCATCCGGTTCCGTGGGTTGATCCAGCCATTGCTTTTACTTCGGGGCGGGAAGGCAGTAATCCAGCACCTATTCAGTACAGTACCATTTTTCGACATAATCAAAAATATATAGATGGTTTCATTACCTATTCTGATGGCATCCACGATGATGTAAATAAATTTGTTTATAGTGCATTGGGTTGGGATCACATTATGGATGTGAATACAATTGTTAAGGAATATAATCGTTTCTTCTTTGGACCTGTATATGCGGATGAAATCAGCGAAGGTATTTTCAGCCTTGAAAAAAATTGGGATAGTTCGTTGGCAGACAATCCATATATCGTACCAACTTTTAAATTGTTCGAATATATACATAAGCATAATCCAACACTTCATTCTAACTGGCGTTGGCAATTACTCCAATTAAAAGCTCATTATGATTTATATACTCGAGATCGTTTGGTTTATGAGCAAGGATTAGAAGATGGTGTAAATCAAATCTTGAATCAAGCAAAAACCATTGGTGCCGATCATGCTATGGATCAAGCGATAGCAGTATTCGCTAAAGCAGATGAAAAAAGTGTCGAGCCGGAATTAAGGCAGAATATTGTGAATATATGTGAGGATCTCTTTCAAAGCATTGGTTATCAAACCAGTGTTGAAACATATCAAGCCAGTGGATATGAGCGGGGTGCCGTTTTGGATTATTTGGATTATCCGTTAAATAATCGTTGGTGGGTGGAAGATCAATTTGTAGAAATTAGATTGTTGGAATCGGAAGATGAAAAAATTGCCAGATTGGACATCATTCGAAAATGGGAAAATCCAGGCCCCGGCAGTTTTTATGATGATATCGGGAATGTAGCTCAATCGGAACATGTGCTGCAGGGAAAACCCTTTGTGGTAGATCCGCTCATGAAAACCAATCCAAATCCGGATTTTATGTGGTGGGAAAATCAAATGTCCCGAGAACGGCAATCTTGGATCAGTAAAATGGATTGGCCCGCGGGACTTCAGTATAATGATCTGGAGCCATCCGCTACCTATTTTTTACGCACAACTGGGTATGGGCAATGTTTAGCTAGAATTAATGGTGAACGCATTTATCCCACGATCGATGGAAAAAAAATTGGAGAAATCAAGGAATTCCCCATTCCGCAAGATTTATATAATGATGGAGCGATCACATTAACCTTCGACGTTCCTTATGAACCGCACATCAACTGGCGGAAGCAATCCCGTTTGAGTGAAGTTTGGCTGATTAGATATTGATATTGACTATGATTAATAATTACATTGCGATGAGAACAGATTAAATAAAAAAGAAGTATCAAGGAGCATACTATCCAAAAAAGTCTATTAATTTCGTATATACTTGCTGCAGTAACCTTATTGTCAATATCCAATGGACAATCATCCAACTATTTGCAAAGTATATCTATATATTCAGGAGCAGGAATACCAATCTCCGGCTTAAATGATTGGTATAATATGACACCTTTATTAGGAATTCAATATGCTTACCACAGTGATGATGAGACAGACTATGTCTATGAATTCCACTATCAGAAATACAACCATGGCTCTATAGAAGGACGGAAATTTCAATGGGTTGTTGATTACAATTATTATTTAAGCGAGCAAGCAAATGCTCATATGATTTGGAATGACTTTATTTTCAAAATAAGGAAATATATAAAAGATAAGCCATTCAGTCTTTCAGGAAAGCAAATTATGCCTACATTTTCATATGGTATTGGATTTTATAATTATGCGCATCGGGTGAGCGGTTTGATCTATCCCGGCCAATATATTCAAATGGATGAAAATTTCTTAATGGAACCAGTAATTGACAGGCGTGTAGCTTGGGGCGGAAATATGGGAATTGGTGGTTACACTTCTTTTAACGAAAAAATGGACTTACGTTTTGGTCTCATCTATCATGCTGCAATAGGATACATTAGAGCGTTTGAAGATTGGGGGTTATTTGAAGTAGTACCATTACAGTTTTTGACATTTGAATTAGGATTAACATATAATTACTAAAAGAACTCGATAAACAAGGAGTACACTTAATACAAACTAAAGGAGTGCACAATGAAAAAAACGATAACAACAATGATAACTTTCATGATTTTGCAAACGAGTATGTTTGGCTGGCACGAAAGTTTTTCAGTAGATACAACACCTGCTTTGGATGGCAGTGTCGTCAGCGATATGACATGGACCTGGTGGGGCTGGGGAGGCATTGAAGTAACAGATGGAGATCTCGTCATGACAGCACCTGACCCAGGAACTGATCCATTCGATATTGACAGCAATTGGCTTCAAATTGATCAAAGTACTGATTCTAATGCAGAAATCACACCCGAGGATGCTGAAATCTGGGTAAAAATGAAATTCGTACGAGAAGGCGGTTCAATCATGGCAGATCAATTCCATGTAACAGTTGACGTAGATCCAGAATTTTTGACAAACTACGGTGTTTACACGGCTGCAATTCATCAACAAGCAGGCGTGGGCGGCTACTTTTTTGCTACAGATGAATTTAGCGGTCCCGTGGCTAGTGATGCTGTTACATATAATTCATGGTTCTGGGAAAAAATAGTTACGAGTGGTGACACAGTCCGCATGTGGATATTTGCCGATGGCTCTTCTCCCAGTGAAGAACCACAGCATGTTTTCACAACTGATAATGTTTCCAGTCCGGCAGCTACAATGATTTTAGTTGGTGCTTTTGATGGTGATTCAACCGAAATACATATCACGGATATCTACTATAATGAATCCCCATCATTGGGAATTGATGATAATGTCAACATAGCAAAGGGCTATGAATTAAATCAAAATTACCCCAATCCATTCAATCCGGTAACAAATATCAGTTATTCTGTTCCGGAAGCCGGGCAGGTAAAACTTGCAGTTTTTAATGTGTTGGGTGAAGAAGTAAGTACATTAGTAAATAATGTAGTAACACCAGGTACACATATTGCAACTTGGAACGCAGGTAGCATGCCTTCGGGAGTTTATTTCTATCGCATTGAAGCAGGTAGTTTTACTCAAACCCGTAAACTGTTACTTATAAAATAATATCTGTAAGAAACAACCCCGACGATTGTCGGGGTTGTTTCACCAACTCTTCAATAAATAGCAGGTTCTTATACTGTGAAAAAACTATTATTTAAACTAACTGTTGTTTCTATAGTAATTCTGTCAACATCTTTTGGTGGTGTTACAGGTAAAATAAGCGGTAATGTAAAAGACAGCAGTGGCCAACCATTACCCGGTGCTAATATTATTCTTGAAGGTACCAACCGTGGTGCAGCTGCTGATGAAAATGGGTTTTTTGTCATACTCAATGTTACACCTGGAGCTTATAGTATTACTGCTCAAATGATTGGTTATAAGGCTTTTACAATTACAGGTGTTAAAGTTAACCCAGATAGAACATCTCCCGTTGATTTTTCTCTATTTGAGGAAGCAATCGCCGGTGATGAAGTTACTGTTACAGCAGATAAACCCCGTGTGCAGGTAGACAGAACATTCAGTGAATATATTATAACATCGGAAGATATAGAACGGTCTGTAATGGTTAAAAGTGTGGGGGAATTGATCTCATTGGAACCCGGGATGGATATTCATGGCCGCGGAATGATACGCGGTGGTGACATGAACAGTATCGCAGCCGATGTTACATACTATGTTGACGGTGTAAAAATGATCAGTAACGATGGTTTAAGCCTTCATAATTATACGGGTGTAGGTAAATATGATATTGAGTCAATCTCAATCATAACAGGTGGCTTAAGCGCAGAATACGGGAATGCCCAAGCCGGTGTTGTGAATATTGTTACCAAAGAAGGATCAGATGCATTTCATGCCAATATTGAATACACAAACGAATTACCCGGTAAACGCCACTGGGGTCCCCAATATGACTTGTCATATGATTTGTTAGATAAAATGCAATGGGATAATCCTGAATGGGAAAGTGAAATAGATAGTTTAACCGGAGAATTTGCTCATAAGAAAGTTCCAAGTTATGTGGATAATTGGGGCTATGCTATTCAAAGTAATTTGTCCGGCCCAGTAACAAAAAATATTTCTTTTTTCTTAGGGGGTAGATCAAGCAATGCTTCAGTGAATGGCATTGGTCCCCTTACACATTCTTCAGACAATTTTGATGGTACTTGGAAACTATCATTCTACCTGCATCCAAAAATAACTTTCAAATTGGGCGGTATGTATTCAACCAGTTGGGGATTTAATTCGGGTGGTGGAACTGCCGGTGTTCGCGGCGGCGGAAAAAGTTTCTTCTTACCTATGTATGATGCAGCCGCAGGAAAAACAGTCAATAAGGATCAAATGACTTATTTGTCTTTCACTCATATGTTAAGTGAGAAGACTTATTATGAGTTACGTATTGCAAATTCATACAATAAACAAATACCTGAAGACACACCAGATTCAACTACTGAAATTCGCACTGACAAGGATGACTGGTTTTACCTTCCTCGGGATATTCATGCGTTCAATAGTGGTGAACGTAAACGCTTTAATGTAAAATTTGATTTTTCAACACAAATTAACCCTAGTAATTTGCTAAAAACTGGATTTGATTATACAGATTACAATGTTTGGGCATTCAATTATCGTGATGTTCTAAACAACAGATCCTTTTCATATATAGGGAATAACCACAGGATGGAGTCCCCTATTAATCCAAAACAATTTGCCTGGTATATTCAGGATAAAATGGAATATAAGGGATTGGTATTAAATGCCGGTGTAAGATTGGATCGCTTTGATCCAAATATTGAATATCCAATAACCACAGCAATGGGCGCATCTGATTTCTTTTTCGATACCTTTACACGTTTTAACTATGATTCATTGAATTCATTTGGCTTACTGAAGAAAGTGGATCCAATTTCAGTATGGAGTCCTCGAATAGGTGTTGCTCACCCTATAACGGATCGGTCCATGATTCACTTCTTTTACGGGCATATTTATCAATTAGCCAGTTTCTACACTCTTTATGGTGAAGCCTGGTCTAATGATGGTTCAAAGGATCGCGATATTAATGGGAATGGCATAATTGAACCAACAGAGATTTACAATACAATTGAGGAAGGGAATTTTGGTAATCCACGCCTCACCTATGAGAAGACAATAAGTTTTGAATTGGGTTTTGACTGGAATTTTTATTCAGACTATATTTTAGCAGTATCCACTTTTTATAAGAGTTCAAATAACCAGGTTACTAGCCCAGGAGCAGTACAATTAAATTGGTGGGACCCTGCTAAGCAAATGTTTGATTTTCAATTTACCCATATGGCAGGGAATGGAATTCATGAGGACATACAAGGATTTGAGTTAAGCTTACGAAAACAATTCAACAAAAATTTCGGTTTCAATTTATCGTACAACCTTCAATGGGCTGTTGAAGGCGAAGCGGGAATCGGAAGTCAATTCTGGATTCCGGATTCATCTTTTATTGTAAATGGTAACTACTGGACTCAATACGCCACTAATGAGGACGGGTCGGAGAATCCAAGACCTTTGTTTCCTGCATTTTTGATTAACTCCTATGCACAAAAAGCTAATACTTTTATTGATTCTTTAAAATCTCTTGGATTGGATGTTCATCAATTAGACACAACTGGTTTATGGGTCGTAGAATTTTGGGGCGGAACAGAAGAAAAACCTAAACCGGACTCCGATATTCGCAGTTATGGTAAAGCACAATTATTTTTAGTTACACCAACTAATTTAGGCCCTTGGGGAATTTTTGGCGATATTACAATAAATATGATCTATAAAATGGCGACAGGGTCTCCTTTCGCTTATTCACCGCCCTCTAGGCCCTTAGAATGGCGCAATGGTCCGTTATACACTCGAACTGACTTAAGTCTTGAAAAAATATTTATAAAAAAGGGAAATTATTTGGCAACGCTTTTTGTACAAGTATCTAATTTGTTTAACCAACGTGATGTTCGTGGCGGTGGAAGTGTTCCTGAATACATACGCTGGGGGTTGGACAAACCACGACCGGATAACGCACAATATATAGAGTTTGGGGATTTTGATGTTTATTCAAGATATCATGGGGCTCCAAGAGAAATTAAAATTGGACTTCGTTCTTCATTCTAATTGGATTGAAATAATTAGATGAATATTAATACTACTCGTATTTTAGTAATTTTTTTTTATCCCCTGTTGATAATGTCTTCTCTTTTTGCACAGTCAGACCCTGTAACGGGATATACACCAAGATTTTCCACAAGAGCAAAACTTTGGGAAATGTTCAGAAATAATGGATTGCAAGGAGGAGGAAATGAACCGCGTTATCAAAGTGATGATCAAACTGCATTTCAATATCCCGGAAATGCAGGACGGGGACAGGACTTCATGGAATACTGGTTAGATGTGGAAGCATATATAAATGGAGATCCGAATTTAATCGATGTCTCCCGGGCATGTATTCCACAGAATGCCAGAGGGACGGGTTTATGGGTTTTGTCAGTTGCCGATGGCGATACAATGGTATCTTATTCGGGTCCACGTGATGTTACGTATGATGTTGATGATAAACGATATAGCATGAATGGATCAGTGGAAGAAACACTGGGTGACTCATCCTGGCCGAATATTGAGCGATCAAATTATTCACCTTATCACAATACGATACAAGGCAATGAACCAATTGAAATTCACAACTATGTCCATGGAAAGTATATTCCCAATGATGAATTTCCCGAGGAAATAATCATCAGCCAGTGGGAAAATAAAATGGGCTTAACCATGACTCGCAAAGCTTATGCCTGGAGTTACCAGGAATATGATGATTTTATGATCCATGAAATCATATATGAAAACACAGGCTCAAAAAATCTAACGGATACATATTTTACATTCATGAATAGTTTTAGTGTCTCCAGTGGCGGACATCAATGGTCCATAGGGTTTGGCAGAGGCTGGGGTGATTGGCGTGGCAATCAACCATCTGTGCAAGATGATTGGCTGCTTTTCACGAAGGCACCAAACTATGAAGCAGATAACCCTGAAAGTACAGCAGTGTACAGCGATTTGATATTGTGTTACCAGCGCGATGATGATTGGATTGGGTCTCCGGAAGATGATACCGGCCAGCCTTTTGATGAAGAAATAGCTGATATGGGACCAACGAGTTACAATGAATATCAAGGTCAGGTTCAGGGACAAATCACAGCATATCAATATGTAGGTTTTGGCCCCTTGGATTTGTACCCGCCTTTTACAAATGATCCAAATGAGAATTATGTAAGTCCTGAATCTTCTAACCAGCCTTATTCTTTTAAATGGTGGAAAAATGGAGCAGGAGAAGACTGGACAGAACCAAACCAATCCAGAGATACAGATGAAGAAATGTATCGTATGTTAATTGATGTAACCGATGGAGCAATTGTTGAAAATCCAGATTCATCTAATCTGGTTACACATGCCTTGACTTTTGGACCCTATTCATTGGCTCCGGGAGAGAAAGCAAAAATAGTATTAGCTTTTGTTGCAGGATCAGCTGCAGACTGGTATAATAAAGATGAAATCACTTGGTCAAAAGAACTGACAGCGAAATTAGAATTAAAAAAAGGTGAATATTCTATCATAAGAAATTTCAGAAAAGCACAATTTATATATAATATGGGATTTGATGTTCCTGATCCTCCACCAGATGTAAGCGTAACATTTAAAAACAGCCAAGATGGAAATATAATTCTATCATGGGATGCAAAAGCAGATCTTGCTCATGATCCGGATTATGAAGGTGAGGAGGCATTTGATGTTGAGGGATATCGTATTTATCGTTCACAGCCGCCATCATTCGACTGGCACTATGGACCTTGGGAATTTGTTAAAGAAATTCCCTTAAAAGATGAAAATTATTACGATACCACTACTGATAAATATACATTTACAGACGAAGAGTCATTGGCAGGATATAATTACTATTACAATGTTCGAACCTATGATTCAGGTCATGATTATTGGGCTGATAAGTATGGTGTTGATCATGGACCGGTGCCATCCTTAGAAAGCGGTTATGCATCCCCGGAACAAAAAAATATGATTGCCGAAACACCGTTTCAGCCATCTTCGCCTATTTACGATCAAATGACAGAACAAATAAGAGTAGTTCCAAATCCATTTAGATTAGATTATAAAGATCCTGCTCACATGTATCCTGATGTTGCAGATCCTTATAAAATTCGATTCATAAACCTTCCCAAACATTGTAATATAATGATTTATTCTGCTTCTGGAGATTTGGTATATGAAAAAGAACATATTAAACATACAGCCGCAGAAACATCCTGGAGGCAAAATACAATATCATTTTCCGGTCGGGTTGTAAGCGGTATTTACTTTTGGGTTGTTGAATCTTTAGATCCGGCCAGTATGGGGAAAATTCAAAAAGGTACTTTAGCTGTTATTAAATAACATTGATTATTAATAGACAAATGAGAAAAACACATTGGTTTTAAAAATTATCCTCATTATTTTGTTTTCCAGTTCTGCTCTACCTTCAGAAAATGAATTTAAACACTTGGGGCTCCAAGAGAAATTAAAATTGGACTTCGTTCATCTTTCTAATGATACAAGTATTTATTAATGAACGGTAGATTACTTCACTTAATTATTTTTTCAATAGTATTCATGAGTTCAAATGTTAAAATTGTGGCCCAAACAGATCCAGTAACTGGATATGCTCCAAGACTCTTGACAAGATCAAAACTTTGGGGAACTTTCAGAAGCAATGGACTTCAGGGCGGTGGAAATACTCCCCGCTATCAGAGCCATGATCAAACCACATTAGAATATCCCGGGAACGCCGGTCGGGCACAGGACTTCATGGAATATTGGCTTGATATTGAAGCGATTGTTTCCGGTGCACCAAATATCTTGGATGTGGCAAGAGTGTGCAACCCGCAAAATGCCCGAGGTGTTGGCATTTGGGTTCTATCTGTAGCCAATGGTGATACAATGGTATCTTATTCGGGTCCACGTGATGTTACGTATGATGTTGATGATAAACGATATAGCATGAATGGGTCAGTGGAAGAAACACTGGGTGACTCATCCTGGCCGAATATTGAGCGATCAAATTATTCACCTTATCACAATATGATCCAAGGTAATGAGCCCATAGAGATTCACAACTATGTCCATGGGAAGTATATTCCCAATGATGAATTTCCCGAGGAAATAATCATCAGCCAGTGGGAAAATAAAATGGGCTTAACTATGACTCGCAAAGCTTATGCCTGGAGTTATCAGGAATACGATGATTTCATACTGCAGGAAATCATTTTTGAAAATACCGGATCAAAGAACCTGACCGATACTTACTTTACATTTATGAACAGTTTTAGCGTGTCCAGCGGGGGGCATCAATGGGCATCTGGTTACGGTATGGGCTGGGGAGACTGGAGACACAACAATGAGCCAGCACAGGACGACTGGTTTTTGTACACCGGTGCGCCAAATTATGAGGCTGATAATCCTGAAAGTACAGCTGTTTATAACGATTTAGTGTTTTGTTATCAACGGGATGATGATGGAATTATTTACCCCTACGATGATACCGGACAGCCATTCGCACCACTATTTTCAGACCTAAACAGTTATAACCAGTACCAGGGCCAGTCAGAGAACCAGCTGATGGGTTATCAATACATTGGTTTTGGACCAATCGATCTGCAGCCGCCATTCAAAAACGATCCTGGTGAAACTTATGTAGCGCCAGAATTACCTAATCAGCCCTATGCGGTAAAATGGTGGAAAAGCGGCAAGAGTAACCAAGAAGATTTTGATGAACCTACGCAATCCAGACACACAGATAGAGAAATGTATAAAATGATTACTGATACAACCGGGGGTGCAATTTCTGAAAACCCTGATTCATCCATGCTGGTTACTCATGCCATGGTTTTTGGCCCTTATTCCTTAAATCCAGGGGAAAAAGCAAAGATTGTTTTTGCCTTTGCAGCCGGTTCTGGCGCAGACTGGCATAATAAAGATGAAATCATCTGGTCACAGGATCAGAATGCAAAACTGGAATTAAAGGATGGAGAATATTCAATAGTCAGAAATTTCAAGAAAGCCCAATTTGCTTATAATATGGGGTTTGACATCCCAGATCCACCTCCAGATGTAAGAGTTACTTTTCAGAATAGCCAATCTGGATATATGATACTCACATGGAACGATGAAGCGGATACGGCAAGAGATCCTGATTACTCCGGAGATGAAGCACTAGATGTCAGGGGATACCGGGTTTATCGTTCAAGACCGCCATCGTTTGACTGGCATTATGGCCCCTGGGAATTTGTTAAAGAAATTCCCTTAAAAGATGAAAATTATTATAACCCTACTGCAAAAAAATACACATTTGTTGATAAAGAATCTTTTGCTGGTTATAACTATTACTATAATGTTCGCACCTATGATAGCGGACATAGTCATTGGGTAGACAATGAGGGTGTTGATCATGGGCCAGTGCCATCCTTGGAGAGTGGTTATACATCCCCCGAACAAAAAAATATGATTGCCGAAACACCGTTTCAGCCATCTGCACCTGTATACGATCAAATGTCAGAACAAATTAAAGTTGTACCGAATCCTTATAGATTGGACTTCAATGATTCTGCTCACATGTACCCTGATGTGGCTGATCCTTATAAAATTCGATTCACTAACCTTCCCAAACATTGTAGCATAATGATTTATTCTGCTTCTGGAGATCTGGTGTATGAATATGAACATCAAAAATCTACATCGGCAGAATCATCATGGCGACAAGATACTATATCATTTTCCGGTAGAGTTGTCAGTGGTATTTACTTTTGGGTTGTTGAATCTTTAGATCCGGCCAGTATGGGAAAAATTCAAAAAGGTACTTTAGCTGTTGTTAAATAACATTAATTATGAATAGACAAATGAGAAAAACATATTGGTTAAAAATTATCTTCATTATTTTGCTTTCTAGTTCGGCTCTGTTTGCAGAAAATGAATTTAAACGCTTGGGCAAGGCCGGTTTTTCATTTTTGAAAATCAGTCCTTCCGCAAGAGCAGCAGGTATGGGAGATGCTTTTACTGCTGTGGCTAATGATGTATCTACAATGTTTTTCAATCCCGCCGGTTTAACCAATATTCAAAATTTTGATTTCAGTTTCAACCATACTAACTGGATTGTCAATTCCAAACTGATTGCAGCTGCGGTTGGTCTTCCTTTAGGATCACAAGGAGTTCTTGGGTTAAGTGTTATCAGATTTGCAGCAGAAGAATTTGAAGAAACAACTATATTTGAACCTGAGGGAACAGGACGTAATATACAAGCTGGCGATATTTCTTTGGGAGCAGCTTATGCAATAAGGTTGACTGATCGTTTATCGTTTGGATTAAAAGGGCAGTATATTGAAGAATTTATTGACAATGACAAAGCCAAAGGCTTTGCATTTGATTTTTCAACATATTACTTCTCAGGGTTTAGAGATTTATCTGTGGCTATGGTAATGAAAAACTTCGGGCCTGAAGCTAAATTTCTTGCTAGTAAATTTAAACTTCCTTTGTATTTTAATATAAATACTGCCATGAGTATTATTGGTAAAAAAGGTGGGCCAGTTCAATTCCTGGTATCTGTAGAAAGCGCTTTTGCAACCGACTATCGTGACAGGTATCATGTTGGTTCAGAACTTTGGTTGGCAGACATGTTCGCTATAAGAAGTGGGTACAAATTCTTTTATGACACTGAAGATTGGACAGTTGGTGCTGGGCTTAAATTGAAATTAGGTCCTAGAAAAGTTTTGATAGATGTTGCATATTCTAATTTCGAAGAATTTTTTGATCCCCCATTACGAATCTCAATCGGTGGATCTTTTTAAATTATATTAATTAAGGAATTAAATTTCCAATATTGTATTGGTTATAATTTTTCCCAATAAAAAAAATAATATTGAATACCTCGACTATTTCCTTAAAAAATGATTATAAACTGTAAATTAAATGAAATTACACTGGATTGATTTAACTGTACTTATTGGGTATTTGACCCTTGTTGCTGGAATGGGAGTATATTTTTCCCGTAAAAATATCAATACTGAAGAATATTTTGTGGGAGGTCGTTCATTTAAAGGTTGGATCATTGGACTGAGTCTTGTTGGAACTTCCATCAGTTCAATTACATTTCTTGCTTATCCCGGGGACGCATTTAAAACATCCTGGATTAGATATATAACAAATCTTGCATTGCCAGTTTGTATATATATTGCTGCTTATTTGTTTTTACCATTTTTCCGACGAGGAAAAATTACCTCAGCATATGAATATCTTGAAGATCGGTTTGGCCCGAGCGTTAGGGTATATGGTGGAGTAACATTTATTATAGCGCAATTAGTCAGAATTAGCCTTATTCTATATCTGGTTTCTCTCCTCATCCATGAGATAACAGGATTCTCTCTCACAGCCAGTGTTTTGGTTGGTGGAGTTTTTGTGGCTCTTTATACAGTGATTGGCGGTATAAAAGCGGTGATATGGACAGATGTTATCCAGACAGTTGTTTTAGTCTTGGGCGGTATGTTAACATTGGGAGTAATTGTCAATTATTTACCTGGCGGATTTAGACAAATATTTTCCATTGCCATTGCAGACGGTAAATTGTCACTTTCTGAACTAACAGAGAACGGACTCAAACCCATTTCTTGGAATTTGTCACTTACCACTAAAACTGGGACCATGCTTTTTTTGGTAGGGCTTACCAACTGGTTGACTGAATACAGCGCAAATCAAAATACAGTTCAACGCTATGCTGCTGCAAAAAATACATATGAGGCTCGAAAAGCAATGGTTGTATGTGTAGCATCCAGTTTACCCATATGGGGTTTTTACATGTTTGTTGGTACATCCCTTTATGTGTTTTTCAAGGTTTTTCCTACAATTGAAGCAGCTGAAATGCTTTCCGGAGTACGTAAAGCAGAACAAATTCTTCCTTATTTTATTATGAATTATCTTCCTCCAGGATTAACTGGATTGGTGATAGCTGCAGCTATGGCTGCCGCCATGTCTTCATTAGATTCAAGTATCAATGCTATCTCAACAGTTGGTGTAGTAGATATATATAGAAGACATATGGTAAAAGACAAGAAAGATAAGCATTATCTTATTGCTGCGTGGATTATAGCTGGCGGGGCAGCCATTTTTATGATAGGAGGGGCCCTCATCCTTAATGTCGCAAAAACGAAAACACTCCAGGATACTGCGACAATTTTATCCTCCATTACTAGTGGTGGATTGCTGGGACTTTATCTACTTGGATTTTTTACGCGCAAAGGGAGTGCAAAATCAGTTTGGATAGGATTGATTATTACATTTCTTTTTACGCTATGGACAATTCTTGCGAAACGCGGGATGGTTCCTGAATGGATGCAAGTACCATTTGATTTATATTACACAGGATTAATTGGTAATATCGTTATGTTTACAATCGCCATTGTAGTAGCAGTGATGTTGACGGATAATAGAAAAAAACTGAAAAACCTGACCATTTGGGATTTATAGGAAATGTAAGCTTGTAAACCATAGAATTACATTTGATTTAAAATACCCATGTTGAAAAACAAAAATAAATTATTACTCACCTTTATTCTATTAATTTTTGGTTTACATTTTTTTTCGTACCTTTTTTTCACAAAACAATCCTTTGATGTACAAGGACATCGCGGTGCCCGTGGCCTGGCCCCGGAAAACACAATTTCCGGTTTTCGCAAAGCAATTGAATTAGGTGTTACAACTCTGGAACTTGACATAGGTGTAACAAAAGATCGCATTCCCATTATATATCATGATACAGCTATTAATCCCAACTTATGTTTACAGCTTGATGGACAATCTGTAATAACAGATTCGTTGGGAAATGGTCCATTAATAAAAAATCTTACATCAATTGAAATTAAGGAATTTGATTGTGGTTCATTAAATCCCGATAAAGATCAATTCCCTGAACCACCAAGAAAAAATGTTCCGGGTGAAAAAATCCCAATATTACAGGAATTATTTGACCTCTTGGACGAATATCCTGAAAAAGATATTTGGTGTAATATAGAGTTAAAAACAAAACCAAGTTCTCAAGTGACACTCCCTATAAGAGAATTTGCAGATGCAGTATTAAATGTTATTGAGAAGAATGGTAGAAACTACCAAGTAAATATTCAATCATTCCACTGGCCCATATTAGAATATATACGAAATAAGAAACCTGAAATTGTTTTAGCAGGGCTAATGGGTTCATCATCATTTAAGGCATTGAATGATTCAACCCCTTCTCCCTGGCTCAACGGTATTCATTTTGATCATATTGGTGGCACATCTTTATCAATTCTAAAAGAAGCAGAAAATTATATTGATATTTTTTCACCTTCTTGGAGACTCATTAATCCTGCCGATACATTATTTTTAGGTAGTAGTATAAAAGAAATACAACATGCTGGATTTAAGGTAATTCCGTGGACGGTAAATAGAACTCACATTATGGAAAAATTGATTGAAGAAGGCGTAGATGGTATAATAACTGATTATCCAGACAGTTTAATTTATGTTTTGAATGAACTAACCAAATCAAAAATTTGAAAATTAGTTGACCAATTCAGTGAGGAAAAAAATAATGATTAGCTTATTTTGTGCTTTAATAATCCTGGGATTCTCAACGGTTACTACTGTAAATAGAACACATGTTCATGAAATGGATTATTATCAAAAAGCAGTTTCCAGTTTGGATAGTTTGAAATCAGTAAAAATTGATAAACAGGGGACTTATTTTAAAGTCGGCTGGGCAAAAACCAATATGACCCCATCCTATCCAGTGCCCTTATCTGGTTATGGTGATAGAAAAGGTGCTTTATCCATTGGAGTACACGATTCAGTATGGGTTAGGGGATTTGTTTTTGATAACGGTGTGAAAAAATCAGCATTAATCACTTTGGATGCTTTACTTGTGCCACCATCTGTGAGCTTTGAATTAAAAAAGCTTTTGCCGAAAATCGGTTTTTCCCTGGAGAATGTATTTTTGTCGGCAACACATACCCATTGTTCCTATGGCGCCTGGGCTGATAGCTGGATCGGAAATAAATTCGCAGGTGAATTTGATTTTCGCGTTGTAAAGCAAATAACCGATGCAATAATAAATACAATCCAGGAAGCTCAATCAAATTTAGAATATGCCCAAATTGGGTTTGGAAAATTCGACGCTAATGAATTAGTACATAATAGGTTAGTAGGTGAAAAAGGGATTATTGACCCTTGGTTTCGTGTAGTAAAAATGCAGAAACAATCAGGTGAGATTGGACTCATTACAACATTTTCAGCTCATGCTACTTGTTTATCCGGTGATGAAATGCGATTTTCAAGAGGTTACCCCGGTGCCCTTGTGGATTCACTTGAATCGTTACCCAATGTAGACTTTGCTGCTTTTTGTGCTGGTGGCGTAGGCAGTCACCGCCCGGAGAGTGGAGGACACGGCCAGTACAAACGTATTGCTTGGCTTGCAAGTAACTTAAAAAATAAGATAGAGAAAGATTATTTAGACATTTCCGTAAAAACTGAATCAAATATCAAGGCAATTCAATTTAATTTCCCTCTTCGTGATCCCCATTGGAGAATTGGTACAAATTTGAGATTTCGACCGTGGGTATTCAATTCATTATCTGAACAAACTCCTCATTATATTTCTATTTTAAAAATTGGGAATATAGTCTTTGTCGGAACGCCATGTGATTTTTCGGGAGAGTTAATTCCAGATATCGAATTTGTTACTGACCCTCTTGGAATTAATTTGATTGCAACCAGTTTTAATGGCGGTTATATCGGCTACATTACAAAAGATAAATGGTATGACTTACATGAATACGAAACATTTATAATGAACTGGTTTGGCCCTAATAATGGTGCTTATTTTGTTGAACTTATTCAGCAGCTAATTTTGATCACATTATGAAATATTTAACGCTTTTTTCTTTATTTCTGTCTTCACTTCTTTTTGCTCAAGCTGACATGGTTGATGGCTATTCTCCACGCAATTTAACCCGAGGGAAAATGTGGTCAACCTACCGAAATAATGGCCTTGATGGTGGAGGCAATAGAGGCGAATCAAATAGTCATAGCCAAGAAAGTTTAACTTATCCTGGGAATATGTCTAGGGTTGGACCGGACTTTGTAGAATATTTTCTTGATATTGAAGCCTATATTAATAATGATCCAAATGTTCTTGAAATGAAACGTGTTACTCTTGCCCAAAGCTCTAGAGGGCAAGGTGTATGGATACTCGCTGTAGACGATTTGGGTGATACATTGGTTTCATATTCAGGTCCTAGAAATGTAACATTTGATATCGATCCTGAACCCTACGATATTCGTAATTCTCCTGAATCCGTTTTGGGGGATTCATCTTACCCAAATATAGAACGAAGTAACTATTCACCCTATCATTACAGTATACAAAGTAGTGAACCTGTTGAAATTCACAATTATCGATATAATGATTATTCAGCTAATGACGATGCACCTGAAGAAATAATCATTAGCCAATGGACAACGAAAACAGGCATTCAAGTCACCCGCAAAGCATACGCTTGGGGTTATCCTGATTTTGATGATTTTATAATTCAAGAACTTATTTTTGAAAATACAGGTACTAAAATACTAGATCCTGCATATTTTTCTCTTATGAATGCGTTTAGTTTGAATGCTATGGCACACCATTGGGCCGTTGGTTTTGGTATGGGGTGGAGTGATTGGCGACACAACAAAGCTCAAACACAAGACGATATGTTTTTCTATACAAAAGCGGATACATTTACAGCTGATGAACCGGAATTCACGGATAATTATACTGATAATATTATGTTTTATCAGAGAGACGATAATTGGACAGGAACTGCCTGGGATGATACGGGACAACCCTATAAACTGGAAGCATCTAGCCGACACCCCAATGAATTTCAGGGACAGAAAGAAGATCAGCTTCTGGCATATCAATATATTGGAATGGGGATTTTAGATTATACACCGGATGGGGATTTTGTTCATCCATCTTCTAATTCACAGCCTGCCTTTTCAAAATGGTGGCATAACGGCAATATTGAACAATTTGATTATGAAGATCCTAACTCTAAAGAACATACTGATAAAGAAATGTATAGTATGGTTATAGGACATGATCAACATGATATCACCAGAACCCCCCCAGATGAGCCGGATTTAAAAATGCATGCTCTTGTGTTTGGACCTTACAGACTTGAACCAGGTCAAAAAGCAAAGCTTGTCATAGCATTCGTAGGTGGCTCGGCTCCGGATTGGCTGGGTGAGGATGAGTTAACATGGGCAACCAAGCCGAAGTCAAAATTGGATTTAAAGAAGGGGGAGCGTTCATTATTCCGAAATTTTAATCAGGCAAAATTTGCTTATGAAAATGGATATGATATTCCAGATCCTCCACCGGATGTAAAAATATGGTTTGGAAATACAAGATTGGGCCAAGTTATTGTTAATTGGTCAGATGATGCGGAAGATGCAATGGATCCTGACTATACAGGTGAAGAAGCAAAAGATGTACGTGGTTATCGTATATATAAATCTTGGCCAGCATCCCATTACTGGCATTTTGGACCTTGGGAATATGTAATTGATATACCTATAGGTGACCCGACATTCTATAATGAAAATACTGGAACATATTCCTATACTGATTCCAGTTCTTATTCTGGTTATAATTATTATTATAGTGTACATACATATGATTCGGGACATGACCATTGGTATGATATAAATGGAAATGATATTGGTCCCATCTCACCACTAGAAAGCGGCAGTTCATCACCTGAACAAAAAAATGTTATAGCGACTACACCATTCCAGATGTCACTTTCTACTTATGACAGTATGTCTGTGCCCATTAAAGTAGTGCCAAATCCTTATCGTTTGGATTATAATGACCCGGCACATATGTATCCAGATGCTGCGGACCCCTACAAATTACGTTTTATTAACCTACCCAAGAATTGTATCATTCGCATCTATACAGCCAATGGTGATTTGGTATATGAAAAAAAGCATTTAAATGCTCAATCTGCTGAAGAAGCATGGCGGCAGGACACTATTTCTTTTTCAGGTAGAATAGTGAGCGGTATATACTTTTGGGTTGTTGAATCACTCGATGAAGCAAGTTATGGAAAAGTCCAAAGAGGAACACTAGCGATTGTTAAATGATAAACGTCGATTAGGTACTGTTCTTGTTTTATTTATAATTGTTTTATTTTGGGTATTGTGGGCATATCCTTTTTGGGGAATACCCTTCAATACTTCCAGGCATACTCAAATACCTCACACTCCGCCTTGGGCTTTGGAATGTTGGTTGTGGGAAGATGATATCAACACAGCTGATATGGTTTGGGAACTATTGGAGGGTTACAAGAATCATGACATACCTGTAAGAACGATATTAATTGACAGTCCTTGGAGTACACGCTACAACGACTTTATTGTGGATACAGTGCGCTACCCAAATCAGGATGATTTTTTTTCGAAACTGGAAGAAAATAACTATCGTGTCGTTCTGTGGATGACCACCATGGTGAATTCCTATTCCAAAGACACTCGAATTCAACATTCGGAGGATTGGTTCAATGAAGTGAAATCCAAGGGCTATCTCGTTGGCAATGGTTACTTATGGGACTGGTGGAAAGGCGACGGCGGATTCATTGATTATACAAACCCAAAGGCGGTGGATTGGTGGCATGGACTGCAGCAGCAAGTGTTTGATTATGGAATTGACGGGTGGAAACTGGATGGTACAGCCACAGCATTTTCATCTAAAATTGGGAAAATTCCTATCCCTTACCAATGGACACATGAGGGACTGAAAACAACTCGCCAATACATGGATCTATATTACCGGGAAGAATACCAACACGGACTTAAACAAAATCCTGAATTTATTACCTTATCCAGATCGTATGATGGTTATGGTCATCCGGAAGGATTTGCACCATTAGATGCAGCTCCGGTAAGTTGGGTTGGCGATCAAGACCACGCCTGGAATAAAAAACATGAGGGAATCGAAGAAGCCATTAGGGATATTATTCGTAGTGGAGACATGGGTTATGGTATAGTAGGTTCAGATGTAGGCGGCTTTTCCCATAGTGATTCATTCCCAACTGATATTTACATTCGTTGGGCAGAATTTTCAGCATTCTGTGGATTATTTTTAAATGGGGGCCATGATGAAAGGAGACTATGGCTGCGCAGCAAAGATGAACTGGAAATCATTCGCAAGTTTTCCTGGTTGCATACTGAGTTGATTCCCTATATCTATTCCTCGTTGGAAAATCAGCGGAATGGCAGACAAACCCTCATCAAATCCGCTCCCGGAAAATATCAGTATTATTTTGGACAGGATATTCTTTGTGCACCTATTTATGAGAATTCATATCAGAGAACTATAAAACTACCTTCTGGCAAATGGCGGTACATGTTTGGCAATCATGAAATTATTCAGGGACCGGCAACTGTCAACATGACTATTCCAATCGATGAATTCCCTGCATTTATCCGTGAAGGAGGGATTATCCCTATGAATATATGCCGAAATTATACTGGCTATGGAGATACAACTTCATGCGGTAAAACAACATTACTCATTTATCCCGGACAAAACTCCCAGAGGCATTTCGCCCATCCGGACACAGGCGAAAAATATTCTGTTACCATGGCAAAAAACGATGGCTTACATTTAGAACTGAAAGGGAATGTTCCGGAAATAATTATCAGAATTTTTTCCCAATCAGCGCCGTCACATGTGTTATCAAATGGTAATGAGATTAAAGAATGGAAATATTTGCAGGAGGAAAGTGTTTTATTGATTAATCCGTCTTCATCAAGAGAAGGAAATTTTATAATTCAGTATTGACTTTATTAATCATTCGCCTACTCAAATATAAATACCACCCGCAATTCAAATAAACGACCACCTTTTGGGTTGCTGCAACTAACGGTCCTCGCACATCAACAAACCCTTGTGAAATATGATAAGCCACAGCTAAAGCCATAATGATACTCAAAATTACAAATGGTTGCTTTCCTTCTTTTGAACTAACATCATGAATAATGATAAAAATAGATACTACTAATAAGGATAACGCCCAAATCCAAACGCCCTGCATGTGCAGATCCGGGAGAATATTATCCGGTGCCAAGGCTATGATAAACATCCCTATGCCCGATATAATACCCGCAATGGTAATCAAATAACCCAGCAAGGTGGAAAACAAACGAAAAGAAGCGGAATAAAACAATACTAGTGTTACACCATACATTCCGAGACAAAAATTGAACAAGGGGCTGGACACTGTATTTTCAACCCCGTTATAGGCAATAGTTCTGCCTAAATCACTCAAAAAATTCTGCCAGAAAGTGTACCCTTCCGCAGAGGGATCCCAAGGAGTTCCACCGCCATAAAAAAACATGGCAATTATAGAAATGACAATGAACTGAATCGATCCTATCGCTCCCACATAACCTGAAATTTTTAAGTGAATATTTTTATTCATTGGATAGACTATTTAGTAATTCAATAATGCTATTGTAAACAATCGGTGCTGCTTCCGGTCCTATGGAGTTTTCTTCTCCATAGGGAGATTCGTCGTCATTATACAAATAAGGAGGTTTTTCATCCCATTCACTTTTGGGAATGATGTAGCCGATTTCATCATTCGCCAGCCCTAAAACAAATTTGAATTGCCCCTGCATAAAAGACCTCAATGGTGGAACTTCAAGGGGAGCAATAGCAAAATCCTGTCCCGGAGGTGAGACCACGCCACCGTTCACTATTTCAGGGTAAATTTCGCCGGGAATAGTAATAAAACTTGCCGGGCCGATTTGAAATGCTGACACTTCTGTGCGAACATTCATCCATCCTATAGTACCGTGTTTAATTACACCCAATGCAAAACCGAGCCTGAAATTATTATTGTCCAAAGGTATGGATATCGTTTTTGCCCGGAGTTTGAAACTTGCTTTTTCAATTTCGACTGCATCATGATTATTTAAGGCATTTAATATCAATAGTCCTATTTGCTGTCCTTGAGCTTCGGCTTTTTCAAACGTAGCACCAGTAAGTTGGGCTCCTGTAAATGGATCTGGAATTGAAAAATCGGGTCGAGTGGTCATGAGTCCGCCTACTGAACTGCTTATATACACAGCCGTTCCGCCTATACCTTTTGCCAATCCCTGGTTTTCTTTTTGAATTCCGTTCTCCACTGCCTCACGTATATAGTGCGGAAAGTCTGAACTAATGAGCAAATTCCTGCTCCAAAGTGTTTCGGGATGATTACCCCATGAGATAAGCGATCCAAGTGTTGTATCTGTTTCTACATCGATTGCTTGTATCACCCTTATGCCATGATCCATCTCCTGCGGTTTACGGGTGTCCATCACAAAATTCGCACCATCCTTCAAATTTTGAGCAAATTTCAGTTTTGCCTGACGCATATTTTCCACTGCCCTTGCAATTGCAGTCACTGTTTGTTTTTTAACAAACTCCATGTATTCTGGATCAACACCGCTTTTAAAAATACTTTCGCCCCAAATACCCACCAAATCAGGGCCTTCATGGTTATGAGTACTGCAAATGATGGTATAATCAATATCCAAATATCCTGGCAATGCCTTACGAATATCCACAATATCATCATGCAAGAATCCGACAACATCCAATCCAACAATAGCAATTCTAGTTTGACCATCATCCAGCACTATAACCCTCGCCCAGATATCATCATGAATTCCCTGGGCTGGTCTTATGTGATGAAAACCGGCGATCCATACAGGATCAAATTCCCCGTTGCCGTTTAAATCATTGTATGTATCCCCTTTTTCAGGTTCGTATTTCGCATTCTCATTTATATCATTCCATGTATCATAAATTTCAGGCGTGATAGGTACTTTCCCAAATCCGACTCGAATATTTCCAGGCTGCATTTTTGGATTTATGTTTATATCTACTGTATAGCCAGGATGACGGTCTGCAATATTCCTATATAAAAAAACGGTAACAATAATTGCCAAAACCAGCAGAACCAATAATATTTTTTTTAGCATTTTTACCCTTACCTGTTTTCCTTATGCCGTTCCATCATCTCTTTCCAATTGGTGAAAATAATACCTTCAGCTTGCATGAATTCTATGACTGCCGGATCGGAAAACATTTTTGCTTCCCACACGCGCTGCTGCCATGAATTCGTGATTTTTTTCAAACCCTCTGTTTCTACAGATGGATGAAATATTATTTCTGAAATACCCGGTTCAAGGGATTGGATTAACTCAAAAAAATTGGATTTCTTTTCTGCATATGTTTTTCCATTGGGTACAGAAAAGAAATCGTCCAATTTTGGAAGTGTATATTTATTGGCATGCGCAATCATTTTTTCTGTGATCGGATAACCCTGTTTTTTGAATTTCTCTACACGTGCCGGAGTGAATTCAATTACATTTGCCGGAATATCATATTCCATCGCCACTTTGAAAAATACTTCTGCATAATCAACCCTTGAAAACAGTGTTCCCATATGCGTGTCAATATGTCCAGGCCGCAGTCCCATCTGGATGGAACGCTCAATTTGGGCGCGAATTTCTCTTTCAATTTCCTCGGGCGAAGCGTTGGCAGCAACGTTCCTTACATCACGCCACAGGTAACCATCACTATCCAGCAATCCGGTAATATCATGAGGATCAGAAATCCCTCCCCAGCGATAAGTTTGCCATTCACTTGTAAGGGTTAAATGAAGACCAACGTCTTCATCAGGATTTTTGACTGCCCATGCTGCAATATCATTAAACCAGGGACAAGGCACCATTGCGGCAGCTGATTGAATCAATTCGTTTTCCAAATAATACTTTGCGGCTTGATTGGCTTCATAGCACATACCAATATCGTCAGCATGTAAAATGACGACTCGGCTGCCTTTTGGAAAACCCAATTTTTCTGCCCAATTATTGCTATCTGCATATACACTATATGCATAAAAAATAATACAGATTTTTATAACTGTTTTTGTTTTACTCATACTTTAATCCTTTATTAACCATTTATTAAAAAATTCCGTCATCACCGCTTGTGCATATTTATTTATTGGTACAGTAGCATCCATGGTATGCGGCCAGCCCTCCAAGCGGTGGTATTCATGGGCAACACCATTTTGTTTCAGGGTTTTATCTAGAATATCTCCCTGGTAAATAGGTACAATTTTATCAATACTTCCATGCAGGGTGAGCGTTGGTGGATCACCGGCTGATATATGAGTAATGGGTGATGCATTTACATAAATATTTGGGTTCTCATCATAGGTTACTCCCATTAAATATTGCGTAGCTTCCTGGGTAACAGCGTAGTCGGTCGTTAGATCCGTTGGTCCATAAAGATTGACAATTGCCTGTACTTGTGAGCTGCTATTATGTTTGCAATTAGAAGAAAATTGCCTGTCATCGGTGGTATAAGCCGCCATCATTGCCAAGTGCCCACCTGCAGATCCACCTACCAGGGCCACTTTACTCGAATCAATCCCATATTCTTTACTATGTTCTTTTAGCCATCGAATAGCACAATTGACATCCTCCAAAGCTGCCGGGAAAATCGCTTCATGGGAAAATCGATAGGATAAAGAAACTGTAACAAATCCTTTTTGAGCAAAAGGCAAACAATAGGGCAGGTAATCCTTCTTGTCTCCCTTTGCCCAACTGCCGCCATGTATAAAAATAATGACTGGGGCAGGCTTGGTTAGAGAATGACTTTTATATATATCAAGCAGCAGTAGTCGCTGCGCAGTTTCCTTATAAATGATATCTTCTTCTACAATGATCGATGCTGGAATTTCAGGTTCAAGATTAACAAGTTTGATGAAACCCAATTTTGCTGCCCATTTAAGTATTGTATAATTCGGATACCCCCGGGGCTGTTTTAGTTCAATCTGATTTATTTGGGAAATCCCTGCAGATAATATAATAACAAATATGAAAACGCGTTTTGCCATTGTAAAAATCCTTATAATGGAAAAGTAAATTTCAACTGCATTTGAGGAGTAATGACAATATTATTATCCATTTTATTGTAATTTAAAGCAAATGCTCGACCAACTGTGGTCCCCAGCGCAGCACCAAAGATGACATCGCTTAAATAATGTTTATTATCATGAATGCGACTGACTGCCACCAAAACAGCAATACCATAAGCTAAAACACCCACAACCTCACCATATAATTCATGACTAATGGCGGCAATTGTAAAACTATGAGATGTATGCCCTGAGGGAAACGATTGACAACAGCTTCCATTTGGGCGTTCCCTGCCAAAAGATCGCTTCATTCCATATGTAATGATACCGTTTGTAAGCATAGCAAAGGTAGAAAACTGCAATTTGGACATGATATCATCCTTACTTTCATCTTTCATTTTAGAAGTAGTTAAAATAGATGACCACAATATCCAATGGCCCCATGTTCCTCCGTATTTATCACCGAAATGAGAAACAGGATTGGAAAGCAAACCTTCCGATTGGGCATAATCTTTTACCTTCATATCAAATTGAGTTGCACCAAGTGCCGTTAGAGCAGCTATACCTAAAATTCTTTGATTCGTTTGATTATTTATTACAGATTGGCATGATTTTATCCAATATGCCTCCCAATTGCTCGGCAGCTCTTGGGCAAAAATCATTCCGGAAAAAATGATAACCCAACTAAATTGATTTTTAATTACTTTCATTATCATGGTGGAAAATTGTATAGAAAGTTTACAAATTCATTACTTGTTTAAAAGACCTATTTATGAATCCTATATGCACCATGATTATTGGCGCCGGTAACCGTGGCCTCACCTATGCTTCTTACTGCAAATTGTTTCCTAATGAAATGGAAATTGTTGCAGTTGCTGAACCAAACGATAAAAAAAGAAATTCCTTTGCGATTGAATATCATTTAGACTCATCTAGTTGTTTTGAATCTTGGGAAGATGCTTTATCCCGTGATAAAATAGCCGATGCAGTCATCATTTGCACACAGGACCAGATGCATGTTGAACCTGCATTAGCATCATTAAAATTGGATTATCACATTCTCTTGGAAAAACCCATGGCAACTACTAAAGCAGACTGCATAAAATTAGCTCGGGCCGGAAATAATTCTGAAAAAATCTTCGGATTATGCCACGTACTTCGTTACACATCTCATTACCAGAAAATGAAAGAAATTGTAGATTCAGGGCTTATTGGGGATGTTATTACAATAGAGCATTTGGAACCAGTAAATTACTGGCATATGGCTCATTCATATGTTCGGGGTAATTGGCGAAAGCTTGAAAAATCTTCACCCATGATTTTGGCAAAATCTTGCCATGATATGGATCTGCTACGCTGGTTTGCCGGTGCATCATGCAAACGTATTTCTTCTTTTGGCTCTCTGACTCATTTTAAAGAAGAAAACGCACCGGAAGGAAGTAGTGAAAGATGTATTGATAACTGTGCAGTTGAACAAGATTGTCCTTATTCAGCTCTAAAATTGTATTTAAATATGGATCTCACCGGATGGCCTTTATCTGTTATTACGAATGACATTTCTAAACATGGACGAGAGAAAGCAATGTGCGAAGGACCCTATGGTCGATGTGTATATCGAAGCGATAATGATGTTGTGGATCATCAAGTGGTTAGTATCGAATTTGAAAATAAAGTGACCGCTTCTTTTACCATGTCCGCATTTACTGATGGTCACCGTCGAACGAGAATCATGGGAACTATGGGGGAAATGATTGGAAACTTTGAAACAATTACCCTAAGTAATTTTAGAGATCATACTAAAGAAATTGTATGGGAAAAAACATCAGAAGATGAAACAGGGCACGGCGATGGTGATTTTGGTTTAATAAAACAATTTCTAAAAGCTGTCAGATCAAATAACTCAACAATATTTGGTTCAACTATTGAAGAATCCATGGAAAGCCATTTAATGGCGTTTGCGGCAGAAAAAAGCCGAGTAGAATGTAAAATGATGGAAATAAATTAGGTTGAGTGAATTACTTTCTGTATTTCATATAGAATTCCCTGCCGTCTTGGAATAATTTCTGAAGATTGAAAGTTACCTTTTCCGGATTGTTTCCATTCAATCCATTTCGATACATATTCCATTTCTTCCCTCAATTCCCAGAGTGTAAGATAAAAATCATAGAGCAAATCTCGATTTGTGACAGCCATAAGCTTCATACATAAGGAATTTAAATTAGCATCGAGTGTTTGAAAGGTTTTTAAATGTGAATTCCATTCGAATGGATTGTTTTTCATAATAAACCGAACACTTTCCACAAGTTGTTCCCCTATTTCCCCCATTTGTCTAGGTAAATAAAAACAATCTCCCAAAAATTGGGCTTCTTCATGAGTTATTTTATCATTTCCGAAAAACTGCAGCCACTCTTTAGATGAATCCATAAATGCTTGTCGCTGATTCCAAGATTCTGATGCAATACTGTACATAGCTAACGTTCGCAATGGATTGTAATTAGCCCAAAATTGGCAATTTGGATTGCTTAAAATACCGGATACTTCTTTTTTTAGTTCCAGAGCACGGCCAGAGTAAGGACCAAAGAAAATCTGTTGATTATCATAATCGTTGGCATGAAGGTTATCCCAAATAATAGGTTTTCGTTTAATAACCTGTATTAATTCTTGAATGGAGTCAACTGGAATTTCTATAGAAACTACTTCCGGTCCCGTCCAGAAAATTCCAATTTCTTCATTAAGTGAATTTCCCAATTCATTCAGATAAAGATTATTTGAAATATCATAATCAGCCATATTCCCGCAATATACTGTAGGACAAAAAATCAGTGAGCAATCAGCATTAACTAAATATTCATAAAGTTTATTGGCTACTTGTGCTTGAGCCTTAGCAATTGATGAAAATTCTTTTTGGTCATTTGGAGTTAATTCTGAAGGAATATCATCAAATAGGATGGCAAATTGAGTACATCCAATTTCTTGAATTTGATTTGCTTTATGCTTTAGAGTATCCCAATCAGATTCACTGGAATAGGTAATATCCAATCCAGGTGAAATCGCGTATATAAACCCCAAGTTTTTTTGATGGCAAGCTTGGGTCAAGTTCTCTAAGTCTGAGAGTTCAGTTTCAGGATATAATTCTCGCCATTTACTTCGATGATATAAATCATCCTTGGGTGCGTACATATAAGTGTTCATACCATCCCATTCCTCCATCCACTGAAAAAGCTGATGCCGCTGATCTATACGCCATGGACGGCCATAAAAACCTTCCAGCGTACCGCATATGAATTCAGGCTTCAACATTAAAAAACGAGATAAATTATTATTGTTACAGCCAAAGAAAAAAGGGCATAAGGACGAAGTTTGATCATTTTACCGCTTTCTAAAGTCAACGATACTTCATTTTCAGGTAGCCGAACTACCCAGACAATCAAAAATATAAAATAGACTATAAAAACACCTTTAGCAATGGACATGGGAACGGCAAGCATCCATTCGCGCATAATATTACCCATTCCCCGGAATAGATTCGCAATAGTGTCAGCCAGTGCTGTTACTGATAACAATACATTATTCATAACGGTAGACCAACCCTTTCAATTTTGATTCGGGTTCAGGCGGCGTCATTAAACTAACCACAATTATGATGATGACCGATAATACAAAAGACCACCACGCTACATAGAGAAATGGTTCAGATACTTTAAATAAAGGTATAGAAGCATTGCTGTTCACCCACATAAGTGTTCCGGCGAAACCCACCCCCGACAGTAACGAAATAAGCGCAGCTTTTCCTGTAGCACGTTTCCAAAGCATACCCAAAACAATGATAGCTAAACTTGGTCCCTGGAATAAAGACAGGATTGTCTGGCTTAAATCATAAATACTTTCGAACCGAGTGGCGTATTGAGCAAAGAAAACTGCAATACCGAGCATTATACCTGTTATCCACCTGCCTACTTTTAAAAGATGTGCTTCCGTCGCATCCGGCTTTACAAATTTCTGGTAAACATCCTTTGTCCAAATGGTTGCTCCAGAATTGAGCGCCGAGTCCACTGAAGACATGAGTCCTGCCAAAAAGGCTGCAAAGAAAATACCCAATAATCCTGTAGGTAAAATATCCCGGACCAGGGTAGCCATGGCTTTATCGGCATCAGTGATATTTGGATTATGAGCTAAGGCAATGATACCCGGGATGACCATGGCAAACGGAATGAGAATTTTCAATATAGAACCAAAGACATAGGATGCTTTGGCATCTGCTTCTGACCTGGCGCCCAAAGTTCTTTGAACCATATTCTGATTCCCAAACCAATAGGCATTCGCCAATACTAAACCAAGTCCAAGGAAAATACCTGACCACGGATGTGGTGTGGCCGTATCCACTGGTAAAATTAATTCAAAGTGGTTTTGGGCCCTAGGTCCTAAAGATTGAATAATGGATACAAATTCATTTATTCCTCCTAGTTTATAAATTCCAAAAAAGAGAACAAATAATGACCCGCCCAACATGACTATACATTGGATAACATCTGTATACACCACTGCTTTCAATCCACCAAATAGCGTATAAGTACCGATCAAGATACTCATAATGATAATTGAATACATGAGTGTCCAGTTTGGAGGACGCGCTCGTTCCATCATTACTTTGCCCCATTCAGGATTTATTTCATTTTCATGAAATGCAAAAAACCGGCTACGATGATCTTGTCCATTTGTATCCCAATTAGCCTGGATCAAAACCAAATTTGGATCTTTACTTGCAATAACCTGATCCACTTTATTTAAGTCTTTAATAAAAATAAAATCGTGTGTTTTCCCGGCACCTGTTGCGCTCACCACTTGTTCGCGAACAGTTTGTGATTCAGTTACAAGTAAAACTTTTGGATTTAAGTCCAAGAGCAAATTGAACATGAGTGCAGTTGCATATAATGTTACACCCAAACCGAAAGCTGTTACCACACCCCAAATTACTGCTGAAATGGTGCGTACGCTTTGATTATACCGCGCTCCAAGCCATTCCGGAATTGTGTTTACTTTTGATCTCCAGAACATTGGGATGAATAAGAATGCTCCCACGATCATTACAGGCACGCTTCCCAGCCAGTCATAATTCCCTAATACAATTCCGTACAAATACGCTGCCCCGGCAATGCCTACCATATCTACGGCTCCGATATCTGTAACAACAAGGGACATGCCAATCGCCCACCAGGGGAGTGAACGGCCAGCAAGAAAATAATCTTTCCCAGATTTCATCTTCCGGCCGATATATATGCCAAGTGAGACAGTTCCAACCAGATAAAATATTATAATAAAATAATCAATTCCGCCTAAAGCCATTTTCTATCTGTAATTTATTTTAAAAAGAAATTATAATTTATATGTTACTCTGATTCCCAGGAGTCTCGGTTGACCCCATAATTGTTCAATAAAGCCAAGGTATCCGTTAATACCCTGCTGAATGATATATTCTTTATTTAATAAATTTTCACCCCAAGCAAATATCCCCCACGTAGCAGATTCAACACCAATATGGCCGTTTACCAGAGTGCGTGCATCATCTCGTAATAAATTCGCATCTTTATCTGTTGTAAGCTGATCCAGTTTTTCATCAATGAAATCACTACGCACTTGGGATATAAACATAATTTTACTGGTAACGGGTATGCGAAAGTCGGCAATTAAACTCCAAGACTGTTTGGGGTATGTACTAATATGTTTTCCGGAAAAATCCTCATCTTCATCAATAAAATCTTCTCCCTCATCATATTGACTATTCCCATTTGCATCCGTGTATTCTTCATCATCATCCCAATCCCCATTAAAATAACCGTCATGAAATTCATTAAACACTGCTTCATTTCTCCCATAACCACCTATTACTGTCAGAGAATTATTGAATAAGCGTGTTGAAAAATCTAATTCAAGTCCGGTAATGGTGGAAGAAGCAGCATTGCTAATCATATAGCCCTCAAATAAATCCTGGAACTGGCTCACCTGCATATTTTCATATTCCATGCGAAAAACAGCTGCATTAACAAATAGAGTATTGGCTGGATTTCCGGCTTTTACTCCCAATTCATAGTTGGTGATAAATTCTGGTTTAAACGGTGTAGCCACCGATTCAAAGCTGGAAACATAGTCAGTATTGAAACCACCACTTTTATATCCTTTTGAAATAGTACCGAACAAATTAATAGACGGTGTAATAGCATATTTAATATTGAAGGTAGGTGTAAAAGCGTTCCATGTTTTTGTGCTGTCAAAATAACCATCAATTAATTTGCCGTTCGAATCTGAAGGAACATGAACATAACCAAAAGATGGGATACCCTCTTGTCTGTATTTGAAATGTTTGCTATCAAACGAATACCGGGCACCAGCGGTCAGCGTTAATTTTTCGGACACTTCATAATCCACTGAAGCATATGCTCCAACACTTACCGTGTTTCCCTTCCCTTCAGGTTTTACAGTAGCACCGGTAAATTGGGCTTCTGCCAAGAACATTGGAATCCCCGCTGCAATATGAAAAAACAATGGTTTAGGATAGACGGGTCCCAGCAACCGCTCATATATGTTATAATAAAACACTCCTGTTAACCATGAAAATCCTGTTTTATGACTCGATATCAATCGTAATTCAAATGTGGATTGTTCTCCATGGTTATTCCAGTTCCCTGTCATAATATCCAATGCAATATGATCTTCATCATTAAACCAATTAACTACTGATGAGCGGGCTGAAAAAACAGAAACCAAAGTTAAATAATCATTGATTTCATAGTTTGCATTAATTGTAACACCTTTTAAATCCCTCTTTGTGTATCCAGTTGTGTCATGGTTAAAGGTATAAATCCCCCCATCATTAATGACAGTAGAATCCATGGCAAACATAATTGAATCCAAAATTTTACCATCATACAAACCGTATTGACTGGAAATTCTCCAATCAGATACATGTCCGCCAATGTCTTTCAGGTCTTCATGCAAATAATCAAAACTAATGTCTAAAGTTAATTTGGGAGTTGGAACAGCTCGTAACGCAATCCTGCCGCCTAAATTATCTTTATATTTCTTCTGACTGTTATCAAAAGTGTTTGTTAGATAACCATCGTGGTCAAACGAATAACCTGAAATTCTCCCATAAATTGTATCAGTAAAACGATAGTTTGCTGATCCTTTCAATTTTGTATATCCAAAACCACCTTTTTCAAAAAGCAAAGCCGCACTATTTTTTGGTGTAGGTTTCACTGTAATCATGTTTATAGCACCAGAAACAGTATTTCTACCAAATAATGTTCCTTGTGGGCCGCGAAGAAATTCCACACTTTGAATATCCACAATGTCTGAAGCAATGAAGTTTGGTCTGCCCATTATTACGCCATCAAGGTAGACACCTTCAGCTGTCGCCATCCCCGGATTTCGGGCACCGCCAGTAATACCTCGGATATTAAATCCTGTTTCTGATTGTGTATCATAAGCAAACACATTTGGCACTGCAGCTGTTAAATCTTCAATGGAAGTAGCTCCCATTTCTTCGATGGTTTCTTTCCTGATGGATACCATGGAAATAGGTACTTCCTTAATGGTTTCCTCTCTTTTTCTGGCTAACACAGTAACTTCTTTACCAAATAATTTTCCCTGGACTAAAGTGAAACGCAAGTTGGATAATTGATCATTTACACCAAAATCTTTTTCGATAGTTTTATATCCGATATAGCTCACAATAATGGTAAAATCTTCTTTTGGTAAATAAGGAAAATTAAAAATTCCTTCAATATCAGTAGCAGCACCTAAGTTTGTGCCTTCGATGATTACATTAGTTCCTGACAATGGTAAACCATTTTGGTCTAAAACAATCCCGGAAATATTCTGACTGAATAACTGGCAAGTTAGTATATAGAAAATTGCAATATACTTATTAAATAAGCTTTTTTGTGAATAGACCATTATTTTGTCCTGTTGTTGTTTTTTAACTATCTTTTATCTAAATAAAATAGATAGATTTTATGCACACGATCAATTACATTTTTAATATTATACAAATCGAATTATTGAGGACTATAGGTATACAAAATGAAAAAATTGATAACTATTTTTACATTCTATATTCATGTTATCACATTTCTGTCTGCAGGCGAAACTGTTTTGATTCCTTCATTTTTGCAGGAAAAACGCCAATTTGAACTGGAAGGACAAAAAGTGTATTCGGTTTCAATTATGGATAATGGAACTATTTATGCAGGAACTGAAACAGGATTATATGTTAATTCAATTGATGAATCAGATTGGGAAAAAGTTGCCAAGATTGATTCTCCAACTTATTTAGTAGCAACTAATATAAATAAGGTCATTGCTGTTTCAGGTAACCTTTTCAACAATATTCTAGCCCAAGGAAAAGTCCATTTAATCCAAAATAAAAAAGTTATCCAGATTGTTAATATACCTAATAATATAAAAATTGATATACACCGAAGTGACTTAATCACTAAGGGTTTTCAAGGAATTATTGGGACAAATGATGAGATATATATTTTTCATTTAGGCACAACTCGGGAAAGAGGTAAAAAACATATAAAACCGATATCATTGAATCTCGGACATGGCAATATCAATCAATTATATGCAAAAAATAAACAATTAATCTATGCTGCAACTCAAAATGGGCTTTTCCATAAAAAGGGAAAATCTTGGACAAAGATAGAACCATCTTCTGGTCATCGAAGCTGGGCCCTCGCCGATTGCCGCAGTGTTGCTATTGATTCAAAAAACAGACTTTGGTTTGCCAGTCCCCAAGGTGTGGGTGTTTTAGATGGAAAAGAATGGATCCTCTTCGAAGGTAAAGATGGGCTACCCTATAACGATTTTACTAAAATGGCAGCAGGGAAGAATGGCGATGTTTGGTTTGGGACAAAAAAAGGTGCTATTCATTTTGATGGGAAAACCTGGGAATACCGCCAAGGGAAAAGATGGCTTCCAGATGATCATGTAAATGATATTGCTGTGGCGAAAGATGGTTCAGTTTGGATTGCAACTGACAATGGTTTAAGCCGGATCAATTATGAAAAATTGACTTTGGCAGAAAAAGCAAAGTTTTATGAAGATGAAATTGATCTCTATCATCGACGAACACCTTACGAATTTGTTTTAGATGTTTCACTCCCAGCTCCAGGAGATAAAACTAATGTTCGTAAACATGACAGCGACAACGATGGTCTTTGGACTGGTATGTATGGTGCGGGTGAATGTTTTGCTTATGCTGCTACAAAAGATCCCAAAGCAAAAGTTCGAGCTAAAAAAGTATTCGAAGCATTAAAATTCTTGGGTGATGTTACGCAAGATGCTCTCATTTCTCCACCTGAAGGTTATGTAGCTCGAACCATTCTACCAACAAGCGGACCAGATCCTAATATTGGTCGTGTTGAAAATGATATACGTAAACAAAAAAATGAAGATAAACTTTGGAAGGTCTATGAGCACCGATGGCCAAAAAGTAAGGATGGTAAATGGTACTATAAAACGGATACCAGTTCGGATGAGCTTGATGGACACTATTTTCTTTATGGTCTTTACTATGATCTGGTTGCAGACACTAAAGAAGAAAAAACAAGAGTTCGTTTGCACGTGAAAAAATTAACGGATCATTTGATTGATCATAATTTTCAACTAGTAGATCATGATGGAAAACCCACACGTTGGGCGAGATATAATCCTTATGAATTAAACCACGATAAAAACTGGTTCGTGGAACGAGGCCTTAATTCATTGAGCATGTTATCTTATCTAGCAGTAACCTATCACATGACGGACGACAAGAAATATAAAGATATAGCAAATATGCTTATAGAAGATCATGGGTATGCCCAAAATATGACAGATCAAAAATTCAATCGCGGTGTTGGGACAGGGAATCATTCTGATGATGAAATGGCTTTTATGGCCTATTATCATTTGATCAATTATGAAACAGATCCGGAGTTAAAATCTCGCTATGCCTTTTCTATGTATATGAATTGGATGTTGGAAGCTTCGGAATTAAATCCTTTCTTTAATTTTACTTTTAGAGCAGCGACAGATGGTCTGGATTTTGAAGATGCATGGGGAACATACAGTTTAGATCCTCATGAAGAATGGCTTGATGAATCTGTTGAAACATTGATACGCTTTCCCCTGGATCGATTGAACTGGCGCCATGAAAACAGTCATAGGTTAGATATCGTTAATTTACATCCTTGGAATCGTACATTCGACAGTGATAACAATTCTGGGAAAGGTTACAGGGTGAATGGAAAAGTGATACCTGTTGACGAAAGACATTTTAATCATTGGAATCATGGGCCCTGGGAATTAAATACCGGCGGTAACGGACAGGAATTATCTACAGGAACAGTAT
>Ga0207989_1000024_pt1 | contig 96938 bp, 94 predicted proteins | sample ETNtaG_7_FD_185777 | JGI IMG/M metagenome (GOLD analysis project Ga0207989, IMG submission 185777) | Marine microbial and viral communities from oxygen minimum zone, Eastern Pacific Ocean - ETNP201406SV65 (SPAdes) (version 2) | ecosystem: Environmental > Aquatic > Marine > Oceanic ... | reverse complement strand
CACTTTCATCGAGATAATTACTGCCAAACCATTCCAACAATTCCTTTGTCAAAAGGAAGTAACCATCAGTAAATGTTTTAATGGATTCGTGGTCTCCTCCTGTGTCTATCGCAGGATAAAAAAGGATCTGTCTCTCTGGTTGTATTTTCCCATTCTCAATTCTTTTAATACACAAGCAAGTTGCAAGATTGCCTCCAGCACTGTCACCGCCGACTGCAATTTTGTTAATATCTATCTCGAATTGATCGGCATGCTCAATCAACCAATCCATTGCCTGATCACAATCCTCCAACGGAATTGGAAATGGGTTTTCAGGTGCAAGACGGTATTCGACAGAAAAAATTTTCCAGCCCAACATTTTTGAAAAGAATTTACAAACGGGATCGTGTGTTCTCAGACTCCCAATTGAAAAACCGCCGCCATGAAAAAAGAGCATTGAATGACCGTTTGGCTGAAAGTCTTTTGGAATATATTCTCTGATCCTGATTTGACCATTGCCAACATCTATCTTGTGATCAATTGTCTTTATTCTTGGGGGTCTCTTTTGTAGCTTTTCTGCTGTCTCATCATAAAAATCACGAATCTTTTGTGTTCCCACATTTTCTATATCCTTGATGATTCTTCTCTTTTCTAAAATATAGAGAACGATCTGCATTGCTGGTGACATTGTTCTGCCATCTCGCTCAATAGGTTTATTTCGAATCAAACGCTTTCGGAATGATTCGGGCATCTTCATGATAAGGTTTAATCGAATATCCATATTAACTAACCCACTTTAAAGCCATTTAACTCCAGTTGTTGGTCAATATCAACTTCAATCACAGATTCAACATTTGCAAATTCTGGGCCAATGGACAACCAATCCTTTATGATATCAATCTGCTTATCTTCCCCTCTGAGACAAACTTTCACGGTTCCATCGGGTAAATTAACAGCAGACCCCTTCAAACCCAACTTGTAAGATTCTTTTCTTGTGCTGTCTCGAAAAAATACACCTTGGACGAGGCCCGATACAACAAAAGCACGATTAACCAATGTCTTCTCTAGGGTCTTGTTTGATGAGGCAGATCCTTGTCAGCTCCTAAAAAGCTTTGGATGTGATCAATGATCTGATCTGTATTGAGTTCGAAGATACCGCCTTTGACATCTTCCAATTCATAATACTTTGACCCTTTGATAAGCGAGTCAGCAATTTTGGTTGGTTCAGTTAGTGAACTGACATCGTTTATTATGAGTGTTTCATGTTCCAATAATGGCAATCTTTCCTCAGAAGGGTAATTAAACATTGCATAAAAACCATACCAACTCACAGGCATATTTTTAACTTGATCGATGAAGTTCTCGTATGCTCTCTCTATGGAAATTCCTTCGGTGCGATTGGAAATTGTAAACTCCCACATCCCTTTTAAACAATCAATGCTCTCATCAATCGATCCTTTGGTTTGACTTTGAACGAGCTCCCCTCTTTTCTTTGCATCAAAAAAGGGATAAGTGACAAAAATAACTCTATCGATGAGTTCAGGCTCAAGAATTGCGACCTCATTTGCGATTGCCGATCCTGTATGAAAACCGAGCAAGATAATTTCACCCGTCAGTTCTTCGGACTCTTTTATGCTTTTAATCACTTCAATGACATTCAATGCATAATCTTGAATCGTGATTGGCTCATCAATCTTTGAGGACTGGCCATATCCAAGCATGTCGAGAGAAATGGCAGCCATTTCTGTTTGAGAAATGAGGTCATTACAAAAAGTATCGTAATAACTGCCGCTGTAGGGCATTGGATGAAGGCATATGATGGTTTGATTGGCTTGGCCATATCTTCGTGCATGAACTTGGCCATGTTTTGTTTGTATATAGAAATTCTTACTCATCATTGCCTTTACCAAAAGAAAAAGCCCCGTGGTGATTCCTATTGGTATCTGCCACAGGGCCTTTTAGTTATTTTCTAGTCTTTACTTAATATAAAGCAATGATTAGAAGTTATAGGTTACTCGAACACCAAATTCTCTACCATCTCTAAGCTGAATCTGCGTGCCTTCAGAAGTAAAGTTATAGTTATAAGAATTGGTTCTCGTCCAGTCACTAGTATCGGCTAGGTTATTCCCACCAGTTGGCGCATCTTCATCAGTCAAGTTTGCAATATATGCTTCAATGCTGACGTTGTCCATTCTGATGCCTGCACGCAAATTAACTTCTGTTGCGTTAGGAATCACTGTGGTGTTTGTTACCTCGTCGTAATAGTTTCCTGTATAAAAAAGCTCACTTCTTAAATACAATTCACCCACGCTAGTCTCTCGCTCATTTGTAGCAATCAATGAACCTGACCACTCTGGATATCGAGCAGCAGTCTGTCCGATACAATTTGAGTTTCCAAATACATCATCGTAGTCGCCACAATCGGCACCATCAGGGAAACCAACAATTTTTGCTCGGGCGTAAGCTAAGCTAGCCTGAATTGTTGTGCTTGCCGAAGCTGCCCATGACATATCAAACTCCATTCCGTTAATATCGGATGAAGTTCCGTTTCCACTAAATGAAACCGTACACGTTGGAACATCTTGTCCAGAAGCACATATAGGATCTGCTGGGATAAGCCCAAAACCAGAGTAAACCTGATCAGTTCTTTCCATACTAAAGACTGCTAACGTGAAAGCAAATTGGCCATCATCGGAAGTCTTTTTCCAACCAAACTCAGTATTGGTCAATTCTTCCTCGTTGTATGTCTCACCAATTCCAGGAACATCCGCAGTAAATGTCGCAATCTGTTCTGCAGTGGTCAGTTTGGCAGCAACCTCAGGATTGAATCCACCAGGCAAAGTTCCCTCACTGTAACTCAAGTAAATCATCGAGTTATCAGAGAGATCGTTCTTAAGAACCAATCTTGGCAACGTTGATTTAAATGTTGCTGGAGAAATATTTTTTCCAGCCGATGCATTAATCTTGTTGTCATCAACTTTGTCTTCTTGACGTCTGATTTCAGCAATCAAAGTCATGCTATCAGTCAATCTATAGTCTATTGAACCAAAGATACCAAATGTGTCAGCTGTATTGAGCGCAGACGCTCCAGCAGGATTAAAGATATCCGCAAACCAGTATGAGAAATACGGCGAACGACCATCAAAGAATCCACCGTGTGTCAACGTCATAAGATCAACCTGTGTTGCACCGATAGACCAATCAAATTGGTCATTGCTTCCAGAGAGTCTTACTTCAAAGGTTTCATCTTCTGTCACTCTTGCAGCTGCTACAGAAAAACCAAACCCTGCATCGCCATCAAAATCTTGGTGAAGAAGATAATCATCATCATTCTTACCATAGGCAATATTCAGATTCATACTGTCAGAAATATCGTATGACATTGCAATTGACACTCTCTCTCCGTCTTTAACAAGACCAAATCCATTAAATCCAAGATCATTAAAATCGTGATCACCAATTGGGTAATAACCTGACCAGTTGCCGTCTGCATCAGTGATATGACCCATGGCTCTATCAAAGTTATAGGTACTTGTCGAAGCGCCTATTGATGAAGGAATTGGAAGATTTCCTTGGTAAACCGACTCAAGTGTTCCAGCGAAACTCCATGTCTGAGAACCATAATCCCAATTACAAGCCCCTGCTACAGCACAAAAGTTATGGTCTCTAAGTCCACCCGATACTGTGTAAGCACCTGGTCCATCTTTGTCTTCATAAGTAGAAACTCTAACTCTAATGTTCAAGTTATCAGAGGGGTTAATGTCAAACATTGCACCCATGGAAAGACTCTGCTCATCGCCCAATCTTTGTTCTGCTTCAAGCAGTGGGTTATTGTTCATGTAATGTCCGTCTTTGTCGGTATAAGACCAATTGAATCTGGCCCCGACTTTATCACCCAAGGGTCCTTCAAAAAACCCTGACGCTGAGGCGCCACTAACGTTGGCGAAGTCATACTCAATTGAACCTTGGAATTCATCTCCAGGAGTAGCGGTAACAATGTTGATTGCACCCGAGTATGTATTACGACCAAACAGTGCTGATTGAGGTCCTTTAATGATTTCCACTCGCTCAACTTGCGTAACCGGAAGACTGTGAAGTCCTGAAGAGACTAGCAAGCCATCTACGAATACCGAAGCCGTTCTAAGCAGAGGTGAGGTTGCATCAAACGTTACGCCTCTAAACCTTGGCATAACCACGACACGACCATTCTCATTATTCATTGATTCGATGAACAGACCAGGAGTAGTTTTCTGAATATCAATGATATTCTTGAATCCTGAAGCCTTGATCTCTGCCGCATCGATTGCAGTAATGGCAAGCGGTGTTTCCAGAATAGACTCTTCTTTCTTCCGTGCTGTTACTGTGATTTCTTCAAGTGCGTAAGAACCGTCTTGCGCAAGTGGAGTGACCGTATATCCCATTGAGAAAAGCACTGCTAGTGCTGATCCAAAGACGATTGGCCTTAAGTTAGTTTTAAACATGTTTAACCCTCTATTAGTAGAATGTTGCAGCTATAGTACAAAAATAGACAGGAGGCTGTCAATTTGACAGTGATAAAAAAATTCTTCAATATTGACCAATGAAAACTTATACGAACTCCTATTTAAAAATACTCTCTGTTTTTGCTCTTGTGATTGCGAGCACATCCAATGCTCAATTGGTCAATTCAGATGGCTCTTACAAAACTGTTCCGCTCGAAAAAGATGTCGTGACACTTGCTGTGATTCAAACAGGGATTAATTCATTACAAGACTTTGATGATCCCAAAGTGGGACTTAGGCAAAACCTAGATCATATGATTGATATGGGTGAACAAGCATGCGGCTTAAATCCAAAACCGGACTTTCTTCTGTATCATGAATTCCCATTAACTGGCTATTCATCAGGCAGTCGAACTGAAAAGCTAAAATACACCATACAAGTCCCTGGGCCAGAGACTATTGAACTTGGAAAACTTGCAAAAAAGTGTGATGCATATTTAATTTTTGGGAGTTATGCAACGGATCCCGATTGGCCGAAACACATACTCAGTATCAATGCTGTGCTGGGAAGGGATGGAAAATTAAAAAAAGCATTTTGGAAATCAAGAAACATAAAAAGAATTTATCCCGATCGAGAAATACCGACAACAACCATTGAGGCAGTCCGAGACAAGTATCGTGAAAAGTATGGGATTGATGAAGAATTTCCTGTCATGAAAACAGAATTTGGGAATATAGCAGTCACCACCGTACAAGGCGATCCATTCATCTTTGCTGCGTTTGCTATGAAGGGTGTTGAAATCATGTTGCGAACCGCAACACTTTTTGATGAATCCGATGTTAGGGCCATGTCTTGGTCAAACAATTTTTACAGCGCAATGGCTAATATCACGCTTCCACTCGGTGGGCCTTACAGTGATAGTGGTGGAAAATCAATTATCACAGCGCCAAACGGGGACCTATTGGCTAAAGATCCAAGCACTCATGAAGATGGCATTATTTCAGCGCAGATTCCAATTGCAGAATTCAGAAAGAATCGGACCATTCCGCATTATGCGCTGGATATGGTGCAAGAAATCTTTTCTCAATATAAACAAGAAATTCCAATGAATCACTTGGACATGGATCCTGAATCTCTGCCTGAATCCGGTGAAGCAATGAAAGACTATTTCGACGAAATAAGTCGTTACTTAAATTAATCAAACTCAATCATACAAAGAGGAAATGAAATGAAACGATCACTACTCACTATGAGTGCATTTTCACTACTTGCATTCTTCATTACAGCCAACAGCGCTGCCTTTGAATTAACCCCTGGAGCTGGCTACCTCAAGGCATCAAGGAAAGTTACCTGCTCAACCATTGATGACAAACCAATAGTCTATTGGTGGTATGGAAGGATGTATAGCAGGGTTCAAGGCGAAAAAGACAAATTACTATTTAGGGTTGAAGGAATGAACATCAGGGCTTGCACAAGCATTAGTGATCCTGAGAGGGGCGATGGTTTTAGGATGGTCAGCCGTGAATTACTGTTTTACCAAGATCCAGAGACTGGTGAGATTGTTGATAAATGGGCCAACCCCTGGACTGGAGAAACAGTTGATGTGCTTCATGTAGCGAATGATCCTGTGAATTGGGGCAATCAATATGAGATCGATAGAAATGGCAACCCTTATGAAATGAATTTGAGTAAACATGGTGATGATTGGTGGGACACCTCAACCATACCGCTGTTTTATAAAAACCCGCTCGCGGGAGACTTTCAAGAGTATGTCGGCGGAACGTACCATGCTACTGAAATGTTTAATACAACTGGAAGCATTGCTGATTTAACCGATGATGACAAAGACACTGCAAAAGCCAACATAGGGTGGGAAAGAATCTCATACTGGCTTCCTTGGATGAAAATGAATGGAAGAGATGGCATTGTTTATTTTCACACCTTCGGTAAAAAACTTGATAGCTACAATGATTTACCGGAAACCATAAAAGACGAAATTAAGGAAAACTATCCCATCTATAATCAGCCTCCTCCGACTGATGATCAAAGGAGAAATGAGACCAGTTGGACGTACTTCAAAAAAATGTTGGGTGGAGCAGTCAGCGAGAATGAGTCCGGTCACTAAAAACGAAACACTGTCAAAAAGCATTGAGTTTTTGGCAGATTTTCAGCTCCTCTTTGGAAACATCATTCGGATCAATGGTGCATTCTTGGAAGTGGCCGAAAAGATTTGTTCGGATGATGATCTGATCACGGTTCCAATTTGGCGAGTCATTGCGGTAATTCGAGTGGGTCCAATGACGGTCTCTGATATAGCAAAATATCTAGGGCTCAAACGACAAAGCGTTCAATCGACTGTCAATCAAATGAAAAAGAGAGGATTAATAAACCTCAAGAAGAACCCAAATCATAAAACATCCCCATTGGTGATCCTCTCAAACAAAGGCAACGATAAAGTCGATGACATCTTTATCTATCAAAAAAAGCTGACAGAGGTCTTTATCAAAGGCGTTGATATCACAATGAAAGATGTGGTTTCAAGCCGAGAGTTTCTCAGGGCTCTAAGGGAAAATTCTGAGAAAAATATATCAAAATTAAATTAGGAGTGAATATGAAAGCTTACATGTTGGTAAGAGCTGTAATCCATGACAGAGAAAGCTTTGTCAATGGCTACGGTGCAGAAGCAGCCAAACTGGTTGAAAAATTCGGTGGGAAATATCTGGTCAGAGCCCCTGGAGCACTCGCATTAGAGGGCATCGATGATGAACATAATTCCGTGGTCATTTCTGAATGGCCATCCAAAGAAGCTGCTCAAAATTTCTGGAACTCAGAAGAATACCAAGAAGTTAAGAAACTGAGAGATGGAATCGCAGATTGTTATGTTCTTGTGATTGAATCAGACGATTTATCTTAGGAGAAGGATAATGGGCAATACGATAGTAAAAAGGACCACTCTGATCGTTCGGGATATTGAAAAATCAAGAGCATGGTATCAAGCAGTTTTGGAAATGACTGCCTATTATGATGACGAGGTTGTTTTGAGTGGAACGGGCATGGCGGCCGGGGAAAAAGGAGATAAAACTCACTTGGTTATACTTAAGTGCCAGGATCCAGTAATTGGGATGATCGGACTGCTCCAATGGGTTGATCCAGTTTGGCCTGCACCTGAAGAGCTTCCAACAGCGGTTGATTATGGGCTTCCTACATTTGTTGTGGATACCGATGATTGCAAAGCTCTCCATGACAGAGCAGTTGCCATGGGAAGCGTCATTCACAGCGAACCACATGAATGGTCTGTCAGGGGTGCAACGGGAGACATGATTGACTTTCTTGGTATGTCACTCTTTGATCCAGATGGTCACTTCTTTGAAGTTAATCAGCGTATAGGATAGGAGAAGATTATGAGATTTCAACGTGCAAATTACTTGGTAAGCAATAAAGAACGAGCCTTGCTGCTCTATAGAGACATACTGGGGATGAATCTCGACTTCATGAAAGACTCTGAAGAGGATTCTTACTCTTATGAAGTGTTTGACATCGATGATTCCATTCCAATGGAATTCGCATTACTGAGCTATGAAAATCAACCCAGAGTTCTTGCTTTGACAATTCTGGGAGATGGGAATTTAGAGCAGAACCCATCGCCCAGAAGAGGCGCGGTTGTCATTGAGGTAAATGATGTTGATGAAACGGTTGCCAAATGCAAAGAAAATGGATTTCATTGTTACAGGGATGACCACTTGATCACTCATGATGGTCGTGAGGGAAAAGAAGTTGGAATTCTTGATGACGATGGAAATCTTGTTGTCATTTACAAAATAGAAAAAGCTTAAATGGAAAATACCAATATCGATAACCACAAGTCTACGCACAGCTCCTCTGCATGGGTGATGGTAAGCCTCATGATGGTTGCTTATATTTTCTCCTTTGTTGATCGATACATACTTGGTTTACTGATTGAGCCCATTAAAGCTGACCTGAATTTAACCGATACACAAATCGGCCTCCTCCTTGGTCCTGCATTTGCAATCTTTTATGCCACGATGGGGCTGCCACTCGGCTACCTTGCCGATCGAGCAAAAAGAGTAACCATTGTATCCATAGGTATATTTATTTGGTCGCTTGCAACAGCTGCATCTGGATTTGCACAAAAGTTCTGGCATCTTTTTATCGCTCGAATGATGGTCGGTGTTGGTGAGGCAACGCTTAGCCCATGTGCCCTATCAATGATTGATGATAGTTTTCCACCTGAAAAGAGAGGAAGGCCCATCGGGCTATTCACAACAGGCATGTCCATTGGTCCTGCTTGTGCTTATCTTGCAGGGGCAGCAGTTTTAACATGGACCAACTCAGCAGGCCTGGTTGATATTCCATTATTGGGTAATATGGCCCCTTGGCAACTTGCATTCATTATAGTTGGCTTACCTGGTTTGCTGCTCTCACTTCTGGTTTTTTTAAGAAAAGAACCCGAAAGACCGATTGAACATAATCCCACTGGAAACCTCAGAGAAGGGATTGGAGATGCGTTAAAATTCTTTGCTAAGAAAAAGTGGGTCTATGCCAGCTTTATCCTGCCAGCATCTGTCATGACCACCATTGCCTACTCGCAGGCATGGGTTCCAGCAATGTTTGAGCGAACATGGGGAATGGATGCGTCTACTTATGCTTATATCAATGGTTTGCTTTTACTCGCATTTGGCCCTCTCTCAAACAATGGTGCCGGATGGCTCTGTGATCATTGGGCAAAGAAAGGTCACGATGATGCGGGCTTAAGAGTATTGATTTTGGGGGCAATCATTCTCCTCCCAACAGGGATTTTGGCTCCATTGATGCCCAATCCAACCTGGTGCCTTATCCTCTACACCATCAATACAATTGGAACAGCACTCACATCATCATCAGCCCTGGTTACTCTTTTGAGAGTCGTTCCTGCGAATCTCAAAGGCATTTCAGTTGCATTTTATTTGATGTGCATTAGCTTGGCTGGACTCTTAATTGGACCCACCGCTGTTGGAATACTTAACGACAACGTATTTGGGGAAGCCGGTGTTAGATATTCCATGGCATTGGTTCCATTGATTATTGGAACCCCAGTAATGATCATGATTCCTTTTATGAGAAAATATTATTTACAAGAATTAAAGGAAACTAAATAAGCATGAAAAAATTCATAATTGCGATCCTAATCGCAACCTTCTCACCTTTCATTAATGCACAGGGAGAAGACAGTACAAAATTTGAAAGAGACGAAATGATCATCAGTGAGTTCTTGCCGGGACTCTACAGTAACTACAATCAAGTTTATTTCAATAATCGTGGAAAAGTTCCGGATGAAGAAAGGCACTTGAGGAGAGAAATTGAGGTTCAGGAAATTGAAAGCAATGTGTTTAGTGTAAAAGACACTTTTATCACGACCAATATCTTTGAAAAATCAATCACTGATGATGATAAAAGAATCTCTCATATGATCATCAATGTCGAAGCAAACAATGGTGAAAAAGCAGTTCAACTTGATGTCTATAAAAGTGATGATTCATTCTCAATGGATAATTTAGACGGCAATCCAGATTGCACCGTCATGATGATTCGTGGAGCTGAAGAATTTTATGCACGAGAAAGCTCTGGTGACTGTGATGGAATGACCAATGTTTACACGCTGAGTAAAAAACATCTGTTCGTTCGAATGGATAAAGATTCCGAAATAAAAACCGATGTACCATACAAACTTAATGAAGCCAGACCGTTTGAATGTTATGTGGATATTCCTGGAGTCAGTGGAGGCAGAGATCTTCCATATAAACGTTACGAGCCGTACTTTATTCACGATCAAGGTGGGGCATTTGAAATCATCACAGATCATGAAAAAAGAAATCTGGTTTTCAGACTGGTGAGGGTGGATTGGGAACTGAATAATCATATCGGGGTCTTCACAAGAGACGTGATGGTTCTCTATGCGGAAGAAAGGACAGATGATGGATATAAAATCAATGGCTACACGTTCACTGAACCCGATATCACAAGAGTTGGAATAAATTTCAAATGGATGCTCGTCAGCTGTTTTATGGAGTCCAATAAATTCGCGACACCATTTATGTAAGGATCAATTTAGCTGATATTCGATCCTCTGAATACAGCTTATGGATTCCAATTATCTTATTACCGGTATCAAATTAGTCAAAGATTTCAGCCTGTTTGGGGCTGCTGCATTCACTCTTTCTGGATTCAACGTCTCCAGTAATTTCTCTCGCCAGATCACTTGCTGTGGTTAAGAAAAGAAATGGGAAAATAGAATGTATGAGACATGCAAATCCAGCAAAGATCATTCTAAATCCATATCCGGCAGCACACACTAAGTGTTCAAAATATGTTTCTCCCACAGAGCTTGGGTGATCAGTGAATAGTTTTTGAATTTTACTCATCAGTCTTTATCCATTCCGCTGACGATATGATTGAGTTCGACCAAGTATCCATCCGGATCATAGAATTTAGAAACATTGACCTGAATGACATCTTTGCCATCGTAAGAGGGGTATTCTGTCAAAGTCGGCTCTTGTATAACTTCAATGGAATCCATTTTTGTAATCGCATTCCAACGTGAATCAAGATCATTGGTATTGAAAACAAGCACTGTATTCTGTGGTGTAAAGCCTTCTCTCTTAACGGGTTTTTGTTTTACCTCAGCATTTGGATCGTCGTAAGCATAGTCTACCAGTCCAATGACGCCTACATATTCATCAACGGTTTTGAGGAAAATGAGTCGAATTGTTTTTTCACCGTGTGTGTAGACATGGTCATAGATTGATTCCATTCCAAGACATGTCTGATAGAGATTGAGGGACTCTTCGATGTCACGAACAATGAGTGTGGTTCGCCGAAAAATAATGTCTGAATTCAGTGGGTTATTGTTTCCCATATCCAATATAACCAAAAATAATATCGATATAATATCAATAGAATATTGCGATATCAATTGAATTAAGGACTAAATAACTTTTGGAATCAACCCAGCTCTTGAATGAGACCTAAGATCTCTTCAGTTTTGTTTTGCATAAGATCGCCATCGCCTCTCGATTCAACATTTAAACGAACCAAAGGCTCAGTGTTAGACATCCTGAGGTTGAATCTCCACTCTCCAAAATCAAAACTGTATCCATCTAGATTCTCAATTTTTGGATCACATGAAAGATAATGATCTTTGACTCTTTCAAGCAGCTCTTCAGGATTATTAACGGTTCGATTAATCTCGCCACTGACGGGAAATTTTTCAATCCTGTCTTTCACAAGATCGGTAAGACTTGTTCCTGATGCGGATACATTCTCTATGAGCAATAGCCAAGGGATCATCCCACTATCGCTGTAATAAAAGTCTCTAAAGTAATGATGCCCGCTCATCTCCCCGCCATAGATTGAGTTGTTTTCTCGCATCACTTCCTTAATGAAGGAATGTCCAGATTTTGAGATTGTAGGAATGCCCCCAAACCGATCCACTTCTTCAACGGTATTCCAGACCAATCTTGGATCATGAACAATACTATCCCCTGGCGATTGTTTTAAAAGCTGCTCACTCAGTAAACCAATCAGGTAATAGTTTTCTATGAAAATACCATTGGAATCAAAGAAAAAACATCGGTCAAAGTCTCCATCCCAAGCAATCCCGAGATCGGCAGAATTTTCAATCACGGCTTTTGAGGTTATCTCTCTATTTTCTGGCAATAAAGGATTGGGAATTCCATTGGGGAAGCTGCCATCGGGCTCATTTTGAATCTTCGTGAAATCAATAGGGAGTTTGTCCTCAAGCATATCTAAAATTGGCCCTGCACAACCATTTCCAGCATTCGTGACAATGTGCATGGGTTTAATTTTATCCGGATCTATGAATTCTAGTAGTTCCTCAATGTATTCATTTTTTATATTGACGGAGTCCATCTTAGGTTCAATATCAAGCTCAGATGTAGTCCTCTCAGCTATCTTTTTAATTTCTCCCAATCCACTATCCATGCTGACTGGCCTTGCACCTTTACCAACGATTTTTAATCCATTGTAATCGGCAGGATTGTGACTGGCAGTGATCATGACGCCTGCATCGGTGTTTAAGTGATTTGTGGCAAAATATATTTCTTCTGTACCGCAGAGACCAATACAGCAAACTTTGGCACCTTGGCTATTGATGCCTTTTGTTAGTGCATTGAGAATCTCTAGAGAAGATGGTCTTACGTCATACCCAACAACCACTGATTTGGCTGAAAAATAGGATGCTACCCCAACACCGATTCTAAAGGCAACATCTTCATTTAGCTCAGAAGGTATCCTGCCTCTGACGTCATAGGCCTTGAAGCAGGATATTTCTGTGGTCATTAGTTAAGTGGTGCGCTGTAATAAGGGAAGAACACATACATGACAATCGTGCAAATCACCAAAGTCAATAACATGACAGGAAGGCCTTTTTTCGCCCATAAAAGTGGTGTAATGGCCATACTCTCATCACCGGTGTCTCTGGCAAGTCTCTCCGAGACTGTCACAATAAACACATTTGCAGTTGAGCCAATGTGTGTCCCGTTTCCACCCATTCCAACTCCGAGTGCAAGACACCACCATAATGCGGCAGCATTTATTCCTTGGGCTTCGAGTGACATGATGATTGGTATCATGGCTGCCGTGAATGGGATGTTATCAATTGCAGCAGACATAATTGCAGCAACCCACATAAGAATGATGCATGCGAGCAAGAAATCTTCTTTTACGAATGGAATGATGAATGTTCCTAGATATTCCAAGAAGCCACTGCCTTCAACGCCGCCAACAATCATAAAAAGAGCAATGAAGAACATCAGCAATGGAATCTCAACATCGTGCATGATGTCCTCAAGTTCCAAGTGTTTTTGCATGAATACCAAAGCAATCAGGCCTGCTCCAGCAACCATCCATGGATCCCAGTGAATGACATTATGGATGACAAAAAGTATAACCATTATGCCTAAAACAATCAGTGATTTGTTCCATAATCCCTTGTCTTTGTAATCCAAAGTATCTGTAAATTCACCTTCAGCTCTAACATCCAATTCTTTCTTAAAAAGAACCCTCATGAAAAATAGCGTTGCAATCCACGCCACAGCAACAATTGGTCCCATCTTCTCTAGAAAAGGCATAAAAGCTATGTCTTTTGCAGACCCAATCATTAGATTGGGTGGGTCTCCAACCAAGGTTGCAACACCGCCCGTGTCTGAAAGAAGCGCAGCAGCCATCAAATAAGGTATGGGAGTGACTTTCATTTTCTGACAAATTAAAACGATCAATGGTCCAAATATGACCACTGTCGTGACATTATCAAGAAGAAGAGAAATGACAGTAACCGCAGTACCGATCAAAGCCAGCATGAGAAATTGCCTGCCTTTTGCAAATCGACCTATTTCATATGCCAATACTTCAAAGCCGCCGGTTTTGATCATGACTGCGACAATTCCCATCATCGCTGCTAACAGAAAAACTACATTCCAATCCACTGCCTGGAAAGCACAGCTAGGGGAGTAAAATCCATACATTTGCCCCACCACAACCATGGCGCCTGCACCAAGCATCGCCACTTTTACCCTGTGAAATCCGTGAAGTGTCTCTGTAAATATCCCAATAAAACTTATAGCGAGTATGATTCCAGAGATAATCATCCCTTCGTTCATTGCCGTTGGTATTGCTTCAACTGTGCATTGAGCCATTTCTGCTGCTGCCATTAGTCAAACTCCTTAGAATGTAAAAATAAAGACTAGATTTTAATATAGAATCTTATAAAAAGTCACCAATTAAGCTTTTTATTTGAGGCTTTAGAAAGCTTCTCTAGATATACTTTATGTGCTTCTTTTTGATCTTTGCTTGATGAGACATGAATGATTTTTCTTTTTGAATAATCAAATTTTTCACTTGAGGAATCCACGCCGTGTCTTTTCTCATCGTCTTTTGAGAAAAATCCCACCTGACCGCCGGTCATGAGAAGGTAAACTCTGGCAAGGAGTTTTGCATCGATCAAAGCCCCGTGAAGATCTCTGGATGTCCCATCGACTTCATATCGATTGATGAGTGCGTCCAAGCTGTTTCTTTGTCCGGGATGCTTCTCTCTTGCAATAGTGAGAGAATCTTTAATCTCACAAAGATCCTCTAACCGATCTTTATACCCGAGAAGCTCCAACTCTTTATTGATGAAGGATGAATCAAATGGAGCATTGTGCATGATGACTTCTGAGCCCTCAATATAATCAATGAATTCGGTTAATACCTCTGAAAATTTAGGCTTGTCTGAAACAAAATCATCCGTGATTCCATGTACGGGGAATGTTGCTGGATCAATTTTTCTCTCTGGGTTGAGATATGTTTGAAAATCATTTCCAGTCAGCCTTCGATCAATGACTTCAACGACTCCGATTTCAATGACTCTATGCCCTGACTCTGCGGAGAGTCCAGTGGTTTCTGTATCCAGAAAGACCTGCCTCATGATCCACCCAACATATCGTCTAAACCCTTATTTGCGAGCATATCTGCCCTCTCATTGAATTCATGACCCGCATGGCCCTTGACCCAAAACCAATTGACTTTGTGTTTGTTAGCATGATCATCCAATCGAACCCAAAGATCTGCATTTAAAACGGGTTTCTTTTTTGAGTTTTTAAATCCGTTCACTTTCCATTTAATGATCCACTCAGTGGCCCCCTGCTTCACATATTTGGAGTCCGTATACAGATCGATCTCGCATGTCTCCTTGACAGATTCAAGCGCCTTGATGGCTGCCATGAGTTCCATTCGATTATTCGTTGTATGCTCTTCTCCGCCTGAGATTTCTTTTTCATGATTATCAAACTTGAGTAAAGCACCCCAACCGCCAGGCCCAGGGTTGCGTCTGCATGCTCCATCCGTGTAAATCTCAATCCTTTTCATTTCTCTCATTAAATATTTGAAATCCAATAAGCCATTTTAATGTAAAATGAGTGAGTTGTATCCTAGAACTAAATGCAGCACTTAAAAATTTGAAATCAGGGGGATCCATTGGGAATCTTAAAAGGAAAAAAAGCATTAATAACCGGAGTAGCCAGCAAACGCTCAATTGCATATGGTGTTGCAAAATGCATGCATCGAGAAGGTGCTGAATTGGCCTTTAGTTATCAGACTGAAAAGCTTAAACCCAGGGTTGAAAAGATTGCCGAAGAATTTGGATCAGAGATCTGTATAGAAATGGAGGTTTCTTCAGACGATGGAATTTCTAAAGCATTTGATGATCTCAAATCCAGTTGGGATAACTTTGATATCATGGTGCATTCCATAGCATTCGCTCCCACTGAAGAACTCAAAGGATCTTTTATTGAGTCTGTCACCAGGGAAGGATTCAAGACCGCTCATGAAATCAGTTCATTCAGTTTCGCCGCGATGGCAAGAGAAGCAAAATCAATGCTGAACGAACATGCATCACTCATGACAATGACTTACCTTGGTTCCGTGAGATCGGTACCTAACTACAATGTGATGGGTCCAGCCAAAGCCAGTCTAGAATCCACTGTTCGTTTTATGGCTGCTGACTTAGGACCTGAGTCGATTCGAGTCAACGGGATATCGGCAGGACCGATAAAAACACTCGCAGCATCTGGTGTCAGTGGTTTTAGATCCATGCTAAAGCATGTTGAATCAAAAACATCTCTTAGAAGAAATGTCACCATTGAAGATGTGGGCAACACTGCCGCATTCTTGGGATCCGATCTATCGGCGGGAATGACGGGGGAAATACTTTACGTCGATGCTGGTTATCGAAATCTGGGAATGAACTTTGATATGGAATAGATCTAAATTAGAGATCAAATAACCCTTCATAAAGACCGGGCTCTATAAATACCTCAGCATTGTCTCTCAATGATTTAGCAAGACCATCGAGGTCTTGTGAACCATACTGCTGAGACAGTTCTGACTTGGCATCGCTTCTTTCCTGATCTGAAAAGAAACTCAAGTTTCCTGTGTTCACAGAGGATACTTTTGCCAAGTAAACATTATCCAACTCTGAAAAGACAACAATCTCATCATTGATAAGATCTCCGTTCACAGAAAAAATAGCTTCTGACAATCCTCTGGGAAAATTTGTTGAATTTCTAAGGATTTGAAAATCTTCAATCTGAATCCCCTCTTCGGCCGACAACTCATCAAAAGCGACCAAATCCTGATTCTTTAACCCTTCAGCATAATCATTTGCGAGCGTCATGGCTTTATCGTTCATTAAAAAACTTTGAATATCTGCCTCAACGTCTGAGAACTCTTTCGTCGATGGCAATCGATGTGCCTTGGTTCTGGCAACAATCACGCTGTCACCAATTTGAAACAATGGAGTATTTTCTCCAAGCTCAATCGAGCCTGGACTAAAAAGAATATTTACCATTTCAGGATCTTGGTGCAAGAAAGTAGATCCCGTTCTTGAGAAAGCATCTAAATTACGGATTTCTAGACTCATTTTCTCAGCAACCGATGAAAGCTCATTGTAAGACTGAAGTGTGAGGTCTGCCATCTGATCCGCCAATTCAAACAACTCTTCTTCGGCCAGTAATTTTGAGTATTCAAGCTCAAGTTCGTACTCAATGTCTTCAAAAACTTGTTGTTGCCCAACTTTGATGTCGTCCATTCTGATCAAATGATACCCAAAGTCTGTTTTAACGGCTTCTGAAACATCTCCAACATTCATGGAAAATAAGGCGCTTTCAAATTCTGGGACAAAAAGGCCGGTTTCAGCCCAACCCAAGTCTCCACCTTGTGCTGCCGAACCTGGATCATCTGAATACTCTTTGGCCAAATCTTCAAAAGATTCTGTTTCAAGTTTTGATTGAATTTCCTCGATCAATTCAGCTGCTTGTTCATCCGTTGTGTCTTCATCAATCGCTACAAGAATGTGGCTTGATTTTCTCTCCTCATTGGATATAAATCGATCAAGGTTGTTTTCGTAATACTGCCTTATGTCATCCCCGCTGAATTGAACGTCTTGAGCGACGTCTTCAATATTGATTTCAAGATATTCGACATCCACCTCTTCGTTGCTTTGAAATAAATCGAGATTGTTTTGATAGTAATCATTGACTGCGGACGTCTCGATTTCGACTTGATCCATAAATCTAGATGAATCAATGGTGAGCAATTGCCCCGATCTTTCTTGCATTTGTAATTCAATAAATTGAGTAAACTCAGTATTGGTAATGAATGCCGTTTCAATGAATCCTCTTCTTAATTGATCGACTTCTAGCTGCAGTCTTAGATCATTTTCAAATTGATCGACAACAATGCCTTGACTGGCAAGTATCGCTTCATAATTTTGACGATTAAAAACACCGCCTATAAGGAAGCCTTCGTTTTTGCGAATCAATTCAGCCACATATTCTGGGCTGACTCGGTAACCGCTCTTTGATAAGTAATCTAAAAGTAAGCGCCTGATAATTAAGTCTTCTGCTGCTGATTCCTTAATGGTCTGCTCGAGCACTTCGGGAACTTCATCTCCTAGAAGATCTTGAAATTCAACCAATTTGTTTGAAAACTCTTCCTGGAATTCAAACAAGGTAATCTCCTCCCCATTGACCGTGATAACCACGTCATCCTGAAGTGGAGTTTGATCCATATTTCCGAAACTGATAACGAGTGTCATGGACAACAATCCAATGAAAACAATTGCAATCCAACCGGTAAATTTATCTCTTATGGTTTGAAGCATTATTAATCAATCCTTACTGAATGGACTCAAATAAACCAGCGGCACCCTGACCACCACCCACACACATGGTAACAACGCCATATTTGGATTTTCTCCGAATGAGTTCCTTTATCAAACAACCAGCCAAACGAGACCCTGTCATGCCAAAGGGATGTCCAACTGCAATCGAACCTCCATTGACGTTTAGAATGTCGCTTGAAAGACCCAGATAGTCTCTGATATAGACCACTTGTGAAGCAAATGCCTCGTTTAGCTCCCAAAGATCAATGTCGTCTTGAGAAAGCCCTGCTGATTCAAGCAATTTTGGAATGGCATAGATTGGGCCAATACCCATCTCATCAGGTTCACAACCAACGACAGAAAAACCCCGAAAGTAAGCCAGAGGTTCTAACCCGAGTTGTTCGGCTTTCTTTTCACTCATCACCAGGGTAACGGATGAGCCATCAGAGAGCTGTGATGAATTTCCAGCCGTGACTGTTCCATTTTCTGGGTCAAACACAGGTTTGAGAGAGGAAAGTCCTTCAATATTTGTATCCGGTCTATTGCAATTATCACGATCAACCACAGTCTCAATATCGCTCTCCTCGCCTGTTTCTTTATCAAAGACTTTCATGATCGTTTTCATGGGTACAATTTCGTCGTTATACACGCCGGCGTTCTGAGCAGCTGCGCATCTTTCTTGACTGGATAAGGCATATTCGTCTTGTGATTCTCTCGTAACATTGTATCGCTTTGCCACCGTCTCAGCAGTATCGCCCATTGCGTGATAAATCCCTGGCTTTTTTTCCTTAAGCGTTTCATTCTCAAACATATACATATTGATGTTATTGGGTTGAGTTGTGCTGATTGATTCAACCCCACCTGCCATAATACAATCGGCAAAACCACTCTGAATCTGGGTTGCAGCCATTGCAATTGTTTGAAGTCCAGATGAGCAGAAACGATTGACCGTCGTTCCTCCGACTGAAATAGGCAGGTTTGATAATACCGCTGATGTCCTTGCAATATTGCTGCCCTGCGAACCTTCTGGGTAACCGCATCCCAAGATCACATCCTCAACCATCTCTGGTTCTACCTGGGGATGCCTCTCTAATAATGTATTGATGAGATGAGCGGTCATGTCATCGGCCCGGGTCTGATTAAAACCACCTCTGTATGACTTTGATAATCCAGTTCTTAGGCTATCTACAATTACCGCTTGATTCATTTTATTCTCAAATATTGTTTATATCTTTTAGATCTGGCGGAGTGGACGGGATTCGAACCCGCGACCTCCTGCGTGACAGGCAGGCATTCTAACCAAGCTGAACTACCACTCCGTAATTGACCTAATGGTGTCAAGATGACACAGTTTAAAAATCGTAGTTTATCTGTCAATAATTTATTACAGTAAATCAGAATTTAATTATCTCACATGTATCTATAATAAGCTTTATTATCAAGCTCAGAATTTATGAAAAAACGTAAATCTTTGTTCAGCATTCATCGTTGGATTGGCCTTATTGCTGCCACTTGGCTCTTTCTTCTTGGTATCACAGGAATTTTTCTTGATCACGATGAATGGAGGTGGCTGAAACAAACAGAGGTCCCAGAAAGCTGGCTTTCCTCATCCATGATGAGGTATCTTCCAGCGACCATTATGCGTTATGTGGTGGTCGACAAGAAAGATTCAAATCACTGGATAGGTGGATCAGAAAGAGGTTTATGGAAAACAAGTGATCGAGGGCTAAATTGGAATAAATTGCCCTTTCCAAACAATCAACACCCGCAAGTGACCAGGTTAGCAAAAATCAATACAAACGAACGGCAAATGATCGTCTTGGCAACAGACGATGGTTTGTGGACGATGAATGGTCTTGACTCTGACATAGAAAGGCTTGCTTTAAAGGGAAAATTCATCAGCATGGTTTCTCCCGGTTCTTCTGAGGATGAGATCATTGGTGTTGAAAATTTTGAAAAGATTTTTCGACTGAATATCAGTCAACCGTCAAAAATAGAATTCATTGATCTCAATAAAACAAAGATCACTGGTCTACCGGAACATGTCAACATGTATAAGTTTCTCTTTGATCTTCATTTTGGTTATGGAATTTTCTCTAGACAACTCTCTACATGGATCAATGATTTTGGTGGGATTGCCTTGATGATTCTCTCTATGACTGGATTTCTCAGCTGGTATATGCAAAAAAGATGGCGACGAAAAAAGGATCGAGCACCATCGAGAGATCAAAGAATTATTTTCTCAAAATCAGTCTATAGAATGCATGCCCCGATAATAGGATTGCTGGGCATCATCCCAATACTTTATCTGTCTGTGACGGGCATTCTTTTTAATCACATACTCACATTCATCAATTGGGGTGAAAAGATCGACGTAGAGCGATCAAAATTACCTTATGTGTGGAGATATGAGTCTCTAAAGGGTGAAATTGATCAAGTGGTCGCTTACCCTGATTCGCCTGAGAAAATGAGTATCTCCACCCGCTATGGGGTTCTAAATACAAAAGATGGCGGTCTCAACTGGATCAGGGATCCGATTACCGGATCAGAAAGAGGTCAATTATTTAGGGCTGATGATCATGTTTTCTATAGCAATAATCTCAGGCAATTTTTTACAAAAAGAGATGGTCAAGGCACCTGGATTAAAATGACTGGCATACCTACAATTCTATACGACGCAGAATTTTATGATGATGGCCTTATGATCAAGAACAGTCGCGGTTTTTTCAGAGACACGGGTGGGTATAGTTTTGAAATGGATGAAATGAAACATCCCGATATCAAAGCTGCAACTTTATATCTTTTCATGATTGAGGTTCATACCGGGAATGCAATTCATCCACAATTTAAATGGATCAGTGATCTATTTACAATCATGGGAATCATTATGGTAATCACCGGGCCAATTCTTTGGTTGAGAAGAAAGTGGTAAGACTAGCTTGAGGATCGTCTTCGATTATTGAAATAGATGACAAAACCAGAGAGCAGCCAAAGAATGACAATAAAACCAAAAAATGACATCAGGAAACCACCAATCGCACCAAAGTAATTGCCACTATGAATTGGTAATAAATAATTTCGAAGTCCATCTCCCTTTTCTGTTTTTCCAGCAGCATACACTCCCAATAACTTCCCAGTTTGACCCTCTATGATCACGTCTTGTCTAAACATTTGCTTATCAAAGAATGCAAACCAATAATTTGGACTATGATCACCCGCATATGAATATGCACTCAAATGAAAGCGATCTGGAATCGCATTCTTTGCAGTACCTAAGGCAACATCAGGGTCAACATAGTATTCATGCATGTGGTCTTGATCTTTGTGATCGGTCTTCATCAAGTTAGCAAAAACCGATAGATTATCTTCTCGGTCTTGCCAATGCACATAGCTCATTGCAATCCCACTTATTGAAGTTGCGATAAGGAAAAAAGCTGCAATAAAACCAAATGAACGATGCAATCGATTGATTAAAGGTAATTTTTTTGCACTCTTTCGAGTTCTGATATAGAGATATATTCCTGAAATCGACATCAATACCGTAGCCAAACCCAAAACTATGACAACATAAAGCCCAGCTGTCCCAAATAAAATCCAGCGATGCAGCATGGTCATTGTTCCAATCCACCCTGATTCCCTAAGTGGGTGCTCATCAAGTATTTCCTGCTCATATTGATCATAATTAACAAACAGAGATGATTCGTGTAAATTTTCTGGGTTTCTTCCTCCCATTAAAATATAAGCAGTTCCTTTTCTGTCTGGAGGGGGAACCATCACATGTGCAATATTAAACTCAGGTTCAAGGTCTTTCATACGATTCATGATTTCGGATGGACTGGCTGGATCCTGATCTGATGCGACGCTATAAATTTCAGGACTAAGCCATTGCATCAGTAAACGACTCTCTTGAGCAATACTGCCTGAGGTTAATTGGAAAACGATAAAAAAACCTAAAATGAATGCGAGCCAACGATGCATAATCTTAAATGCCTTTCTCTTCATTCAGTTTCCCCTATAATAATTGCTTATAAATAATTATATTTTTAAGTAGAACAATGACAACAACAATAGAAAAGAATAGCATAAGCTGGAAGTGTAAACATACATGGAAAAGAGCATCGGTGAATACCCTATGGTGCCTTCTGGGCTGTTCAATTGGTGACTTTGGTACGATCACCTTCTTTCAATTAACGGGTAACCCATGGGGGTTATCAGTTCCTCTAATCATGAGTCTGGCGATTATAAACGGGTTGATTACTTCAATCATGCTTGAGACCTTTATCCTTTCAAGACAAATGATTCTCAAAGAGGCTTTTAAAGTGGCAATTGGAATGTCCCTTATTTCAATGATTTCCATGGAAGTGGCAATGAATATTGTCGATATTTTACTCACTGGAGGAGCAATATTAACCTGGTGGGTAATCCCTTTCATGTTATTAGCAGGCTTTATTACACCATTGCCTTATAACTACTATCGATTAAAAAAGTATGGAAAAGCTTGTCATTAAAAATCTTATAAAAAAGACTTCACGCATTAATTTTCAAGAACCCTGTAATAATCTTTTCATATATAGGAAAAGATTTAGAGACTAGTATCAAGATTTCCTAGTGAAAATACGTATAAAAAAGCTTTTTAAATACTCGGCGCTAACAATCTTATTATTGGTTGTTTCCAATATTGCCACATTTTGGTATATGAACCGGATCCCGCCACAACTTAAAGAGCCTAATTATTATAGGATTTACAAGAATCAGGATTACCAGATTAAAGGTAAGGTGGGAATCTTCGTTTCGCATCTAATCATGCCTGAAGAAATGGTACCAATTGAGTTTCATACACTGGCCATGAAAACCAAACAATATATTCCATGGCCATTTCGCTATTTATTTGATAAAGACAGAGGTTCTGTGATGTTGGATGAGGAGAAATTTTATGAATTTGATGAATTTGCCCCAACCAAACTTGTGGACTCGGAAGGAGCAGAATTTGATAGCGATGGTGTTGCTTATATTGAAAAATACAATACTGGCTTAATTGAATGGGTGCCACCATCAGAAACCAGGCACTTGGATCATGGTTATTTCATAATGAAGGAGAAAAAGACCGGCCTACCAACCGTATCCAGTAAATTAATCAATAAAGCAAATATCTATTATTATTCGGAGCGAGGCATCGCTGGTGGAAAGATACCTCATAGTTCAGGCAATTATGACATCGCAACAAAAGCTATTAAGAAAGTACACGATAAGCATGGCGATATTCCATGGCGATGGGTGTCAGCTGAAAATCCAGAGTCTGCTGAAAACTTAATGAGATCTCTGCTTGATGAGGGAGTTGACACTTTACTGCTAGCTCCACCTAGACCAGTTTATTCTCACCATGAAGAATTTAACGGTAGCTTTAAGCACGCGTTCGAATACATCCATAAATGGGAAACTGAGAACAACAAAAAGATTAAGGTAATCATGATGCCTCAACTCTCACATTTTCCAATTATTCGTACCGCTTACACAACCATGCTTAAGGATCGATTGGATACATTACCAACAGCAAGCTCAGTTAAATTAGTGGTTTCAGTTCATGGCATGGCATGGGACTTGGTTCCTAATGAGGCATGGATTGAGTTGTCACCCTCATATGTTAATCCTATGATGGACGATGTCGTAGAACTTTCAAATCAATATGATTTTAGTCGGATTGAAGTCGTAAAAAGCCAAGATCACTTTGCAGACCCCTACAACAATCCTGATGGTAAATATCTTTCAACAAATACTGCATTTCTTGAAGGTGTGAAAGATAATTTTGATTATGTAATCAACTTACCGATTGAATTTTTTGTAGAGAATACAGACACTTTATTTTCTCACGCAATGTACAATTTTGAGGGTTTTGAGGATTTCGACCGTTACGAGCCAATTGAATACAGTGATTGGACCGTTCCATACACTAGGGAGTTTGTAATTGATGACACCACGATCATATACAATGGATTGCCCGTGGGTAAGTATAACCAACCAATAATCGAAGCATTTTATCAAGCGCTGGATTCTCTTCTGACACAGCAGGTTGAACCATATCTATCAACCAAAGATTGAAACTCTACCCATTGTCTAATCAGTAATCTAAGGAAATAAATACAATTAATCTGTTAATCACTGACTAGGTTTTAATAGGATTGGTGTAAAGATTGCCAAAAAACAACCAAAGCCTAACGTCCAAAGAAGCTGGGCACCCATTAACCACCAATCTAAATATTGTGGTAAAAAGAGAGGCATTAAAACTCTGAACACAATACCAGTCGTAAAAATAACCAATGCAATCGTTAATTTGGGATTCTTAGCTCTAACATTATGACCAGTATGACCAAGACTTACCCTGGCCATCATACTGAAAGTAACCAGACCAATGCCGCCATATGTCAGAGCATGGATCCCAAAATAATGAAAATAAGGGAGATAGTAACTTGCTGAGAGCAAAGCATATCCCATGCAAATAAATGCTAAGCCCATATAAAGACTCCATAAAAGTGGCACCTGCCATAAAGTAGGTTTATACCAATACCAAAGCCTGATAGAGAGAATGATAAAAAACATCAAGGAAAGCAGCGCAGTAATCACACTAGTTGAATCATATAGAAACATTATCATCCACGCCAAAGAGAGAATGATGCTTGCTAGGTCAATCCACGCTGGCGAAGGAAGGGGATGACTCAAGCCTAAACCTAATTGAGCAAACATAGGAAAGATACGTCTGAGAATAGTTAGAATCAAAGCTACCTCAATGATAAGGCCAAGATAAATTCCGAGATATACCCCTTGAGATAGAAAACCTAAACTTCCTGCGTAGAAAATAGCATTAGCAATGATGATGATAATTAGCTTTGCAGCGATTACTAAATGAGGCCATTTTTTTGTTTTGATGATAGGTCTAATAATCGCTATTAAAATCATTAATAAGAATAATAAATCAAGGAGACCACAGATGAGTTGTAAAGCAGGTGCGATAAACCAAATTAAACGTGCTGATAACCATAAGCTGAATACCATTAATAATGGCATGCCAGTTAGCGTCTTCTCATTGGTCCAATTGGTAACTGCTGTTAACAAAAAACCAGCTATCACTGCACCTGCATAGCCAAAGATTGTTTCATGTGCGTGCCACTGGAAGATACTTATATTCTTAAGATCAATATTCAAGCCTAGAGAAAATATCGCTGCCCAATAAACCATTAATAACAAAGCATGAACAGATGCTCCTAAGAAAAATAAACGAAATCCGATACTTATAATAGGTTGCATTATCTCTTCTTTATTTAATATTTATTAGATTTATAAACCAGAACTGATTTTTTTTAATTGATATGAATCAATTGCAATCATCCAGAGGTTTTGAGAGTGATTACCTTCAACCAGCAATTAATTTATTTAAGGAAATGTCAACGAATTCAGAGTTTGATGAATTTTTAACATTGCCAGCATATAAACACCTCTAATCAAGGAGAACGAGATGGGTGATAAAAGAAACTACACCGATGAACACGTTAAATCTCTACAGGGTTCTGTAAGGATTGAGCATACATTGGCAAAAATGGGCAAATTATAAATTCTATTTTATAAAAGCTTGATTTCATGCAAACGCTGTTGCAAGAAATCGTCCGTTAAAATACTTTCTGGATAGAGATCGGGGTGATCTGTATCAATGCATGATGGCAGCGTCGAGATGGGCCAGTCTGGATTGGGGTGAACAAAGAATGGTATTGCATAACGAGGACTGTCAGTTGATTTCGTTGGACCTTTTGTGACTCGATGTATCAACGCTGGTACGCGATTGTTAGTAAACCTTTCTAACATTTCTTGAGCATTACAAAGGATCACATCCCGTTCTATTTGTACTGGCACCCATTGCCCATTGACTAGAATTTCTAACCCTGGTGAACTGCCACCGATAAGAAGAGTAAACAAATTTATATCTTTGTGGGCACCAGAACGCTCGCCAACCTCTTGCGAGTCAACGGGTGGATAATGAATGACTCGAAGTATGCTATTGCCATTATCTATAGCCGAACCAAAATAATTTTGATCGAGATCCAAATAAATGGCTATGGCTTGCATCAGTTGTTGAGCAAATAGATCGTATACATTGTATAGTTTTTGTATTGTGTTTTTAAATTCAGGAATTTCTGAAACATAGAGATTATCTGACATGAATTTTTTGTAAGGATGGTTCTCAGGTAGCTCTCTGCCCATTTGCCAGAATTCCTTAAGATCGGCATTTTGCCCCCCCTTTGGGGTTTCTACTTTATAGGGTGTATAGCCTCTGGCTCCGCCTAAATCCCCATCAAAATACTTCATTTTCAATTCTTCGGATTGACCAAAAAAATCAGCAAACATTGCGACACAACTATCAACTAATTCTTTTTCAATAGGGTGGTCTGAGATAGCACAGAATCCTGTCAATCTATGATTCCGACCTAATTGGTCTGCAAATTGTTTGGGCTCCTCATGCCAAAGATTAAAACTTACGGGATTAATTAAGTCTGACATACAATCTCCATTTCATAACTGCGGGTTTTCTAAATATTATTCTAATTGATCATGTATAAACTTCCTTGATATAGGTCAAACGATTATTGACCAATCTTATATATAATTAATTATTGATAAGTGACCTAACCATAAAATAATAAGGAACAAACTGTGTCTAGCGACTATTCAAGTAATAATTCAGGAGAGAATGATTCTATCTCGCTTAACTTAAAAGACAAAGATTCGGTTATTTACCAAAGGCGGTTGTGCGTATATATGCCCATCAGAATTATTAATATCGATGCAATATGAATGAAAGAAAAATATATTGAAGAATATTTGGCTGTAGCTCTTCAACTGGATTGCCACGCAATCAATGATTGCAAAACCAGTGAAGAGTCACACAAATTAATGATGAAACGAATTCAAGAAATATCCGATTTCGTTCAAACAACCGTAAACTTTAATTTATTCTTTTATGGCTCACCAGTAAAGTTGGTTGTTCTTCCTGAATATACTGTTTGTGGATTTCCACTGCATGAAACCCCTAAAGAGTGGCAAGAAAAAGGCTGTTTTGAGATCGATGGCCCTGAATATGAAGCATTTTCTAAAATTGCACAAGAAAACAATATCTATCTGGCAGGTAATACCTATGAAATTGATCCAAATTTTCCAGAAATCTATTTCCAAACTTGTTTTATCATTGATCCATCGGGTGATGTAATTGTTAGATACAGAAGACTGACTAGTGTTATTTGGGCTACGCCACACGATGTCTGGGATAAATACCTTGATTTATATGGATATGAAAAGGTTTTCCCAGTAGCAAAAACAGAAATCGGTGATCTTGCCTGCATTGCTTCCGAAGAAATCATGTATCCCGAGATTGCACGTTGCCACGTTATGAGAGGTGCTGAAATTCTTTTACACCCAAGCAGTGAACCTGGCAGTCCAAGATCAACCGAGAAAGAAATTTGCCGTAGAGCTAGAGCTGCAGAAAATCTTGCTTATGTGATCACTGCAAATACCTCAACAATACGTAATATCTCTATCCCTGCGCATACTTGCAGTGGAATGTCTAAAATTGTTGATTACAGAGGAAAAGTTTTATCTGAAGCCAGTGCAGGAGGTGAAAGTCAAACTGCCAGTGCCTTTATTAATCTTCGTTCACTCAGGAAATACCGCAGAAATGCAGGAATGGCTAATTACGTCTCAAGACAGGGCTTTGATGCTTACGCACAAAGTTATTCGGAAGCAGATTTCTTACAAGCAAACTCACTGCTTAAAGCTGGCAAAGTCCAACAACCAAGTAGGGAGTTCTTCCTGCGAAGGCAGGAGGAAGTGATCGAAAAATTGATAGCTAAAGGTATATTGTAGACAGCACTTTTGATTTAGGAGGAAATCAATTAAGTAATGCGCTTAACAAGGAGAAAGTTTTTATCAGGAACCGGTGCAGCGGCCTCAGCTCTCAGCCTTAACTACGGGCACCCTACCCAAGGAAACGAAGACCCATACCGAGACTGGGAGGATATATTCAGAAGAAAATGGACTTGGGACAAAGTAGCTCATTCAAGCCATGGTGTTAACTGTGCAGGGCATTGTGCATTCAAGGTTTTCGTTAAAAATGGTGTTGTCTGGAGGGAAGAACAACAAGGTGAATACGGGGCCACTGAAGATGCTCCTGATTACAATCCCAGAGGCTGTCAGAAAGGAGTTCGACACTCCAAATACATGTATGGCAAACAACGGGTTCTGTACCCGCTTAAAAGAGTTGGGAAGCGAGGCAAAGGACAATGGCAAAGAATTTCATGGGATCAGGCATGTGATGAAATTGCGGATAAATATATTGACCATTGGCTCAGTAGTGGTCCAACATCGATGTCGTTTGCCATGGGCACGGGGATGCTATTAAAAAAGGCCACCGTTGCAAGCTATCAGCGTTTTTTAAACATCACCGGTATTCCTGCGCCAGAAACCTTTGCCGGCGTTGGTGACCAACCCATTGGTATTTATCAAACATTGGGCCTTGATATTACGGGCGATACTGTGGCTGCAGTGTATAAAGCCAAATGTATATTGGTGTGGTTTTGCAATCCAGCAGTGACCCGGATTCCAGATGCTCATTTCTTTTGGGAAGCCAGATACAACGGCACTAAAGTTATCGCTATTTCCCCAGACTTTAATTCCACTGCTATGCATGCTTCAAAGTGGATTAATCCCAAGCCCGGCACTGATGGCGCCTTAGCGATGGCGATGGCACAAGTCATACTACAGGATAAAAGTTACGATACCGATTACATAAAAGAACAAACTGATCTTCCCATGCTAGTCCACACAGATAATGGCAAATTTTTACATCCAAAAGACATAGGCAAAAAAGGTGGTAATGAGATTTATTACCTTTGGGATGAGGCTAGCGATGGAGTTCAAGAAGCACCCGGGAAAGACCGAGAAACCTTTGCATTAGGTACACTAAAGCCCAGCTTGGAAGGCACGTGGAACTTGGACACCAATAACGGGCCGGTTGAAGTCACTACGGTGTTTGAATTGCTTAAAAAACGGGCAGAAGAACACACTCCTGAAGTCGTCTCTACAATCACCGGCATCAACCCAGAGGTCATTCGAGAAGTTGCCAGAGACTTTGCCTCAGCTAAACCAGCCATGATCTATGGTGGTTATCGATCATCGAAATGGCTGTATGGTGATATCTTCCAAAGGGCAATGCTGTTGTTACTGTCACTGACCGCTAATCTGGGGAAAGAAGGTGGCGGTTATCAGCTGACCCAAATTTCAAAATCAGAGGGTATCGCTCCTTACCTTTTCTCTGATGTTGGCTATGGCATGAGAATTAAAGCGGCAACGATGTGGGATTACGAGTACATGAATTTAAAAGAAGTCAACCGTGATTTTTATGGCGATGAATTGGCTGATAATTACGATGCACACTATCAAGAGTCCCTTGAAAAAGGATGGTGGCCAAAACAAAAAGAACAACCATTGAAAATGGCCATCTTTGCCGGACACAACCCTGGCAGTTGGAAAAGCGGAGGGGATCACTGGCGTGAATATATCTTTGAGAAAGTTGAAACCATAGTATCCATTGTGCCCGATATGGGTATCACCCACCTGTATGCCGATTATGTTTTACCGGTTGCCCATCATTATGAACGACACGATTTGTTGATTCAGCCAAAAACGCCTTACATGCAAGCCATGGATAAAGTGGTGGAACCGCTAGGAGAATCAGTGGATGATTTCACTGTTTTTAAACGCTTATCTAAGGTCATCAGTGAGAAAGCCAAGGAGAGAAGCATTCAACCCATGATGGATACATTTATCGATGGAAGACCTCCTATCGAGAGAGACCTCACTAAACTGTATGATCAACTTACATGGAATGGCAAGTTTGGCAACTCTAAAGATATTGCAGAGTTTTGGATTAATGCCTCACCGGGACTGCCTAACATTACTTTTGATGAACTGGCAGCTAAGGGCATTGTCAGAGTCGAAGATTCTGAAGGAGTGGTTTATGGAGACAACGCCCCCTATGCAACGATGAAACAATATGTGGTAGATAAAAAACACTACGAAACTCATACTGGCAGACAACAGCATTATCACGACCACGACTGGTACATAAAATACGATGAGGCCCTGCCCGGTCACAAAGATCCTCTTGAACTGGAAGGCTACCCACTGAGAATGCTTATGGGTCACGCCCGACACGGCATCCACAGCACGTGGAGAGACGATACTCTTTTGTGGAGCCTGCAACGAGGTGAGCCTGATATATATGTTAATCCCAATGATGCACAAGACCGAGGTGTTGTCGATGGTGATCTAATCAGAATCTTCAATACCATGGGTTCTTTTATTGCCATTGCTCACATTTCCTCAAGCATGCAAAAAAGCACGATGTTTATGTATCACGGCTGGGATCCAACTATGTTTAGAAATCAAAAGAACTTTAGTTCGGTCATTCCCACTGCCGGTCTTATCAGGCCAACTCTATTGGCAGGCGGTACAGACACTCACTTGGGTTATGCGCCTATTAAATCCTTTCCAAATATGACACTCAGCGATTGCACTTGTGACTTTGAATTACACACTGAACCAAACGAACAGAAAACAGCTTAAACAAAAGAATACAATTGAATATGCTTGATAGAAATTTTACTTATATTTTTTCTATATCAGTTTCTAGAAGTTAAATTTTGCTGTTAACATATACTCAGCGGGTGGTTCTGTGGTCCTAATGTTTGTTCCAGCACCAGCAATACCCGAGACATAATATTCTTCATCGGTTATATTTTTACCCCTAAGTGATATTTGCCAACTCCCATCTAGAGATCTTACGCCAACATAAGCGTTAACCAAACTATAGCCTGGAATTAGTAAAGCATTTGTTGCTTCTGAGAAATAATCATCAGTTTTAAACAGATTAGCTCCTAGAAAAACTTCAAGATCATTATAGAACTGGTGTTGGACGTTCCATACATAATCAAAACCAGCATTGAATGAGTAATCAGGAGTCGAAGGAAGAGTATCAGCACCTGTTGCATATACTGGGGAATTGGCTGCTACCTTTCCATAATCGCTATCCATCAATCCCAACGTTGCGAAAAGACTTAAATTTTCCGATGCTGCCCAAGTCATCTCCAACTCAAAACCGTCCACATCAACTTCACCAACGTTGCCTTGAGGATATGCATTTCCTGTAATAATAGTTTGCTGTATGTCTTTATACTTGGCTACAAAGGTAGAAGCGTTGACTCGCAGCGTATTGTCAAGCAAGTCACTTTTTATACCAATTTCATAATTCCAAACGGTTTGTGGATCGTAAATATTGCCTGCACAATTCATATTGGCTATACAAAGAGTTTGAAACCCCCCTGCTTGAAACCCACTGGCAACAATGGCATAAACCATTACGTTCTCTTTCCACTGATACTCCAAACTAAACTTAGGTGTTGTTTCAGTAAAGCTTTCATCAAGGGCAACAGTTAGCGGACCGGCACACATAAAAAAGCTTACACATTGATTGGTGTACTCTTTATCATCTTCTGTGTAACGCGCTCCCGCAGTAAGAGACAAGCTGTCTGACATTTGATAAGTGAACTGAGTAAAAAATGCAACGCTATCTGTTTTAAACGTTGTGTGCTCAGTAAAAAATGGGTCACCACCCATACCGCCACTAAAGGATTGACTGCCCTCTTCTTCCATGTAGTACAGACCAACTATCCAATCCAGTTGATCATCCTTTGCTTTACCAGAGAGTTGAAACTCCTGGCTAAATTGATCTGATTCGCCATTGCTGGTAAGTGTAAAACCCTGTATACCAGTTAGAACAAAACCTGGTGCAGCTTGGAAAGCACCTCCATTAAGATCAAAGCTAAAATGATCATCCAGATCTGTAATGGCTGTAATTGACTTTAGTGTAGCCCCAGTATCCAAATCAACTGTGACGTGAAGTGTTCCTCCGGAATGATCCGAATCCCCTGTGGATTGATGTGCTGAACAGGCACAGTAGAAACCTGCCAAAGGTTCTCCAATTGGAAGTGTTGGTGGGTCAAAATCTGGTCCATATGGGACTGCATTGAATCCGTCATTCTTACTCCCTGAACTAAACACACTGGCAACAATATCCACCCTGTCGTTTTCATACCAGTGAAGCTTGCCTCTAAAGGCATGCCTATCGTATTCGCCTGGATGCCCTCCCGTAGTGTTATCAAAATAACCCTCACCACGATCACCATAGGCCAAAGCTAAAGAACCTGAGAGACTTCCTTCCTCAATGGGTCCACCAAGAGATGCGGTAATGAGAGATGTTTCGTAATTACCATAGCCTATTGATAAATTTTTCCAAGCCTCATCTCCTGGTGTTCTTGAAATAATTTTTACTGCACCAGAAATAGTATTCCTCCCATAAAGTGTGGCCTGTGGTCCTCTTAGGACCTCCACACGTTCAATGTCAGTCAACTGGGTGTTGATTGCTGCCATTCTTCCTCTATAAATATCATCCTCATAGAAACCAACTGGAGTTTCGGATGTCATCATGCCACCATTTTGAACACTAACGCCACGCATGTGTACCTGAACAGCATCACCACCTGCAGTTAGAGAATAGGCAAGAAGATTTGGGACATGAAAGGCTATATCTTTAGTAACATCTATTTGCTTTTTTTCCATCGCGTCACTCGAAAATGCACTAATGGAAAGAGGAACATCTTGTATGCCTTCAGATCGTCGTTCTGCCGTAACAATAATTTCCTCTATTTGTGCCCAAGCAGGTGCAATTGAGAATATAGAAATCAGCAAAGTTAATTGAATTAATTTACAATTTTTTCTCTCAAGTATTTTCATAAAAGTCTCCGTTAATGCTGACAAAATTTATAAAGAGGTTGCCCCTTTAGATACAGACTAGGTAATAGAAATGATTATGTAATTGATTTATATCAAAAATGAAGAATCTGGCAGATAAGTCGCTCTATTACTAGATTTCTTATTTCTTTAAATGATTAAGAGCAATGGTGGGTGCTGACGGGATCGAACCGCCGACATTCGCCTTGTAAGGGCGACGCTCTACCAGCTGAGCTAAGCACCCATGCTTGATGATGACGTTGTATATTATCCCAGTTTAAGAAAGATAACATCATAATTTCTCTTCACTTAATTCAGACATTATTTCTTCTGTATGCTCTCCTCTTTCAGGAATTCTTCCAATTGTTCTATGAGTAAGATTACTAAATCGAGGAGCGGTTGTTGCTTGGATAAGTCCATCGTTATCTGCCCAAGTATTCCTATGACTCATATGGGCATCATTCATTGATTGCATTGGATTCAGAACAGGAGCCACGCATGCATCAGACTGATCAAATATCATTGTCCATTCTTCTAAGGATTTCTTTGAGAAACAGTCTTCAAGTATCTCAGTCGTTTCTTCCCAGTATTTTTGATTGAGCTGGTTTTGAAATTTTGGATGATCAGAAAGCTCCATTTTCTCTATGAACTCGTCATAAAATTTTTGCTCTAAACATTGAACCGATATCCAGAGATTATCAGAAGTTCTATAGCACCTGCTCCATGGAGGCCCATCCAATAGACTCTTTCCTCTTTCCTCGCTCAACATTCCAGTATTTTGCAAAGACATAAATAAATTCATCATGTGTGCAGAGCCATCAACAATAGCTGCATCAATCACTGAACCTTTATTGGATTTTTTCGATCCTAATAAAGCAGTCAAAACACCGATCACTAAATAAAGGGCGCCTCCTCCCACATCACCGACCAATGTGGGAGGAGTAAATGGAGGCGTACCAGGTTGAGACGCATACCAAAGTGCGCCTGAGAGCCCAATGTAATTTAAATCGTGTCCTGCTTGTTTAGACTTTGGACCATCCTGTCCCCAGCCAGTCATTCGTCCGTATACAAGTGAAGGGTGTTCGCCCATGAGATCATTGGGTCCTAATCCAAGCTTTTCCATTACTCCAGGTCTAAAGCCTTCAATGAGTGCATGAGATCTAAATATTATTTTCTTTGCAGTTTCTAAATCATCGGGATTCTTCAAATCTAATTCTATTGAACGTTTACCGCGGTCTAATATATTTTTTGTGTTTGAAAGTGTTGACTTGTCTTTTCGATGAATCACCGTAACGTCAGCACCAAGATCTGCAAAAAGCATGCCCGCGAAAGGTGTTGGCCCAAGCCCTTCCATTTCAACAATTCTTATCTCATCAAGCATAGTGATTAAAGTATCAGATTTTTTTTCATAAGGATAAAAAAAGGGGCTTTACAGCCCCTTTAAAAACGTGATGTTTATTTTTAGTTACAAGCGTCTTTAAGAGCTTTACCAGCCTTAAATTTAGGCACATTGCTTGCTTTAATTTGGATTGCTTCACCAGTTGCAGGATTGCGTCCCATTCTGGCAGCTCTATGGCTTACAGAAAAAGTACCGAATCCAACTAGCGCACAAGAACCACCGCCTGAAAGTTCACCAGCAACCGCTGATGTCACTGCGTCAATGGCTCGTCCAGCGTCAGCCTTAGAAAGTCCCGTGCTTGCTGCTACTGCATCAATAAGTTCACCTTTATTCATGTTGTTACATCCTATATATGTTTTTTTTGTTAAATCCTCTGAAAACTAGAGTTTACCGAAGATCGCCTGTTCGAAGTTTTTAGCAACCTTGAACATACAATTTATACCAGTCCTTTGAAACCCTTGTCAATAAAGGGTTTCAATATTTTATTACAAATTAATGGGGGAGATTCTTTTCAGAGGTTGGCTTTGACTTGTTTGATCGACTTGATTTTGAGCTCTCAATCTTGATTTCTGGCATTCTTTCCAAGGCAATTTCTAGAACTTGATCAATCCATTGAACTGGAACAATCTCAAGCTTGTCTTTTATGTTCTTTGGTATTTCTGTGAGATCTTTCTTATTTTCTTTAGGAATAATTACGGTCTCAATTCCACCTCTATGAGCAGCAAGTAATTTTTCCTTTAAACCACCGATTGGAAGCACTTCACCCCTTAGGGTGATTTCTCCAGTCATGGCAACATTTGCTTTCACTGGAATATCGGTCAAAGATGAGATCAAAGCGGTGCACATACCAATACCTGCACTTGGCCCATCCTTAGGCGTGGCGCCCTCTGGGACGTGAATGTGCATATCCATTGACTGATGAAAATCCTCTTTTATACCAAGAGTTTTGACGCGACTTCTGACCACTGTTGTGGCCGCTTGAATTGACTCTTTCATGACGTCACCAAGCTGTCCTGTATTGATTAGCTTGCCTTTACCTGGGATCGCTGATGATTCAATGGTGAGGAGTTCTCCTCCGACCTGTGTCCAAGCCAAGCCAGTGACTTGTCCAATCTGGTTATCTTTCTCTGCGATGCCGTATTTGAATTTTTTAACTCCAAGATATTTATCAAGACTGCCAGGCCTGACATGAACGGTCTCATCTTTTGACTTCATAACCAATGATTTCACTACTTTCCTAGCAATTTTGGCAATTTCACGGTCTAAGTTTCTGACACCAGCTTCTCGAGTATAGTGGCGAATAATTGAAAGAATTGCGCTATTCGTGATTTTGATCTCAGAATCCTTGAGTCCATTGGCTTCTGTTTGCTTCTTAACCAAATACCTCTCAGCGATGTTCATTTTTTCATCTTCTGTATAACCTTCTATGCGAATGACTTCCATTCTATCCAACAAAGGCGGTGGAATATTGAGTGTATTGGCGGTGCAAATGAACATAACATCAGAAAGATCAAAATCGACTTCCATGTAATGGTCATTGAATGTTGTGTTTTGCTCAGGATCCAGAACTTCAAGAAGTGCTGAGGATGGGTCACCCCTAAAATCCATCGACATTTTGTCAATTTCATCAAGTAAATAAAGAGGATTTCTGACGCCTACCTTATTTAGATTCTGCATAATCTTTCCTGGCATGGCTCCAATGTAGGTTCTTCTGTGTCCTCTGATCTCGGCTTCATCTCTCACACCACCCAGGGACATCCTGACAAACTTTCTGCCGGTCGCTCTCGCAATGCTTGCTCCCAGTGATGTTTTTCCAACTCCAGGAGGACCAACCAAACAAAGAATGGGTCCTTTGAGTTTTTTCACCCTTTTTTGAACAGCGAGAAACTCAATTATTCTTTCCTTTACTGTTTTTAAGCCATAGTGGTCTTCATCCAGTATTTCATGTGCTTGATCCAGTGATACTTTAGCTTTTGATTTCTTCTTCCAGGGTGCGGACAGCAAAACATCAAGGAAATTTCTAACCACAGTGGCTTCAGCAGACATGGGAGACATCATTTGAAGCTTCTTAAGCTCTGATGACGCCTTTTCATCAGCCTCTTTTGTCATGCCAGACTGTTTAATCTTCTCTTCTAGCTCATCAAATTCATTGTTGGCATTATCTAGATCACCGAGTTCTTTCTGGATCGCCTTCATCTGCTCATTGAGATAATATTCTTTTTGACTCTTTTCCATCTGATCTTTGACACGACCTCGGACTTTTTGTTCGACCTCAATCATTTCAATCTCAACCTCTATTAGGCCAATAACATACTCAAGTCTCTCTTTGATATTAATCTGTTCTAAGATTTTCTGTTTCTCATCAAGCTTCAGTGACATATGGGCGACTATAGTATCCACCAGTCTCCCACTCTCTTTGATGCTCGCTAGTGTGTTAACAACCTCGGCAGGGACTTTTTTAGTGATTCTGACGTAACTCTCTACCTGTGAAATCATCGTCCTTCTCAATGCCTGAATATCCTTGTCGCTTTCATTGCCATGCTCATTGAGTGGGCAGTAGTCTGCTTTAAAGTACTCATCTGATCGGATATCTAGGAGGTCAACTCTTGATACACCTTCTACAAGCAACTTAACTGTTCCGTCTGGAAGTGTAACCAACTGAAGAATATTTGCGAGTGTACCAACCGTGTTGATGTCTTTGATTGTTGGATCATCAATATCTGATCTCTTTTGTGATGATAGAAGTATTTTTTTATCATCACTCATAGCCTCTTCCAGAGCGAGTTTTGATTTTTCTCTGCCAACAAAGAGAGGAATCACCATGTGGGGATAAACAACTACATCTCTGAGAGGTAAAAGAGGTTTCTCCATTATAATGTCGAGCGATATATTTTCTTTATTTTCAGCCATGTCTAGTCTTCATTTCTCATCATAGTTTATTTTATATGGGTGAAAATAGCTTTTTCAAGCCTTCATTCGCCTTTGCTGATTTTGGGGTTAATTTATTACTTTGTGCCAGTTCTTTTAGCGGGTTGAGATTCGATCTCTTCTGCCTCGATGGATGGCTCTGAATCATTTGAAATAACGACAAATGGTTTTGATTTATTAACCACAAATTGCTCGTTCACAACCACTTTATCCAACTTCTTCTCATGAGACGGAATTTCATACATGGTATCGAGCAGTGTCTCTTCTAAAATAGTTCTCAACCCTCTTGCTCCTGTTTTTCTCAACATAGCAAGTTCTGCGATCTTGATGAGTGATTCTGGCAAGAACTCCAGTTTTGTATCCTCCATGGAGAATAATTTCTGGTATTGCTTGATCAATGCATTCTTGGGTTCGGTTAGTATTCTAACCAATGCTTCTTTATTGAGTTCATGCAAAGTTGAAACGATTGGCAATCTGCCAACGAATTCAGGAATCAGCCCGTACTTAATTAAATCTTCTGGTTCAACTTTCTCAAAAGTTGCCCCGAGATCAGTTTGTTCTTCTGAATCCCTAACTTCTGCAAGGAAACCAATACCGGATTTATTGGTTCTGTGTTCTATTACTTTTTCTAATCCTGAAAATGCTCCGCCACAAATGAATAAAATGTTTGATGTATCAACTTGAATGAACTCTTGCTGAGGATGCTTTCTTCCACCCTGAGGGGGGACAGATGCAGTCGTGCCTTCTATTAATTTCAACAATGCTTGCTGCACACCTTCTCCCGAAACATCACGAGTGATTGATGGATTATCCGTTTTCCTAGAGATCTTATCGATTTCATCGATATATATGATGCCTTTCTCAGCGCGGTCAACATCATAATCACAATTCTGCAGAAGCTTCTGAACAATATTCTCAACATCTTCACCAACGTATCCTGCTTCGGTGAGCGTTGTTGCGTCAGCAATTGCAAATGGAACATTTAATATGCGTGCAAGCGTTTGAGCCAATAACGTCTTGCCTGATCCGGTTGGGCCAATGAGTAAAATATTACTCTTGCCGACCTCGACGTAATCTTCATCTCTGGGTTTAGGTTTATCGATTAATCGCTTGTAGTGATTGTAAACTGCAACTGATAAAACTTTCTTTGCAATGTCTTGATCGATCACATAATCATCCAGCATCGACTTAATCTCTTTGGGCTTATAGAGGACATGATCTTGATTCTCTTCATCACCGCTCAGTTCTTCTTCTATGATGTTGTTGCAAAGATCAACACACTCATCGCAAATATATACCGAAGGCCCTGCAATCAATTTTCTGACCTCATTTTGTCCTTTTCCACAGAACGAACAATAGAGAATCTTATTTTCTTTATTCCCTTTACCTTTTTTTTCTTTGTCAGCCATTTTATTTTAACGCCTCAGTCCTTTCCTGAAGGATCTGATCAATTAACCCATATTCTAATGCGGATTGTGCATCCATAAAGTTATCTCTGTCTGTATCTTTACCAATTTGTTTTTCAGTTTTACCAGTATGCTTCGATAATATCGAATTAACCAACGCTTTCATTTTTAGAACTTCTTTAGCATGGATATCAATATCGCTCGCCTGGCCTTGGAACCCAGATATTGGTTGATGAATCATCATTCTTGAATTGGGCAAAGAAAAGCGTTTAGACTCGGCTCCACCGGCAAGAAGTATAGCCCCCATGCTCGCTGCTTGTCCGACACAGATTGTGCTCACATCAGGCTTGATGAATTGCATGGTGTCGTAAATTGATAGCCCCGAGGTAATCGATCCGCCTGGAGAGTTGATGTAGAGATATATGTCTTTATTTGGACTCTCACTTTCGAGAAATAGCATTTGTGCAACGATCAAATTTGCCATGTTGTCTTCTATCGGCCCAACGGCAAATATAACATTGTCTTTTAGAAGGCGAGAAAAAATATCGAAAGCCCTCTCCCCTCTAGGAGTTTGCTCAACCACCATTGGAATCAGGCTATTTATTTCTTCTTTTGTTGTCATGTTTGATTGTTTATTAATTCCTTAAATTCTGTTTCTTTATCAGCGAATGTAGTTTTATCTATAAGCCAATCTACCACTTGATCTTCCATAACCATAGACCTTAATTGATCCATGAGTTCCGGAGTTTGTTCATACATTTTCTTAATCTCATCTCCGTTAGGGTAAGCATTCGTAATTTCTCCAAGTTTAGTTTTGACCCTTTCATCATCCAACTCCATCTCTCTGGAAATGACCAACTCATTAACCAAGAGACCCAGATGGACTCTTTCTGTGGCGATTTTATTGAAGTTCTCTAATTCAGGTGCATCGGACTCTTTCTCGACACCAGATCTCTTCATCCAGTCCTTCTGCATAGCTGCTGCTTCATTTTTAATCATCGCTTCAGGAATTTGGATCTGATTCTTCTCTCTGAGGTAATTCATTAAACCGATTCTGACTTGTTCTTTTATCTTTGCATCTTTTTCCTTTTCCATGCTCTCAGATATCTCTTTGACTAGATCATCATACTTACCGCTCTCAATACCAAAACCTTTGATGAAGTCCTCCGTCATTTCTGCCAGTGCCAACTCCCTTACCTCTTTTACTTTGACATTAAAATTGGCCGTTTTACCAGCAAGATCCGGCTGGTGATATTCCTCAGGAAAAGTGACATCGAAATCTTTTTCATCATCTGGCTTAACATCTTTTAAAGACTCTTCGAATTCTGGCAACATCTGGCCGCCGCCAAGTTGCATTACGAAATCTTCAGCACTGCCGCCTTCAAAAACATCTCCGTCTAGCGTTCCTTTGAAATCGATTAAGAGCTGATCATTCTCATTTGCACTTCGATCCACTGATTCCCACTCGCCCCTTTGTTTTTGAAGATTCTCAACCATCTCATTGATGTCGCTTTGCTTTACAGTTGCCGATGGTCTATCGAGTTTAATTTTATCCAGTCCTTTGAGTTTAAATTCTGGGAAAACTTCGATATTTGCCGTGTATTTAAAATCACTGCCATCCACGAATTGATCAATGCTCACTTCAGGTGGTCCAGCTGGTTTAAGTTCTTTTTCTGTAATGGCTTCAGCATAAGTTGACTCCAAAACATCACTTAATATTTCTTGATTAACCTGATTTCCATATTGGCTCTGAATAATGTTAATTGGTGCCTTTCCCGGCCTAAAACCTGGTAACTTAGCAGTCTTAGCTATTTGCTCGAAACGCTGCATTTTCTTTGCTTCGACCACAGACGAAGGAACTGAGACTTTCACCTCGCGTTTCAACTCTTTTTGTTTTTTTACTTTTACACTAATTCCTGACATTTAGTTTCATCCTATTAATGGTGGGAAAGGAGAGACTCGAACTCTCACGGGTTGCCCCACTGGATCCTAAATCCAGCGCGTCTACCAATTCCGCCACTTTCCCATGAAGAATTGATTAAGGCGGAAGATTATACAATAAATTTAGGAATTATCACCAGTTCTGATTCAATCAAAAGAATATGCAACGGGGAAAGAAAAAGCCGCCTTCAAAAGGCGGCTTTCTTTTTATTGCTTAGCAAATGCGTTTAGAACTGATATTTAAGTCCCATTTGAATTTGCCATCTGGACTGACCAGAGTTATCCCTAATGTAATAACTGTCATCTGGATCTACTCCAGAGATAAGGAATCGACCTTGATCATCGGTACCGCTTACGAGTATCTGCCTACTGTTGTTGTAGTTGTACTCATAGACATGTCCTTCATCGTCATTAAGCATGTTCATCACGTTAAGAAGATCCACATAAAGAATAAACTTATGATCCTCCATTGGGCTTGGCAGCTCTTGAGTCAGTCGAACATCTAGTCTGCTATATCCCGGAGTTGTAAAACCATTTCTAGGAGCATAAGTTCCTTTGTACTGAGCCAAAGGTCCATTGTTAATATGATCCATTACTGCAGCACCAGCACTGGCACTGGCAAAGACTACATTAGGATCATTAAGACCGGTTGGTATGTATGCAAGACTATAGTCAGCATAGAACTTGCTGTAACAACGTCCACTGCTTCCTTCGCAACCACCAACTGGGCGATATGAAGGCTCATCGAATGTGATACTGTACGGCTCTCCAGATTTTCTAACATAGATTGCAGAAATTCTGGTCTCATTGTCACCAAAGAACATTTTCCTGTATTCAAAACCGGTTATGATCTTTCTAGATGTCATAAAAGATGAACGTGCCGCAGGAACATTCTCACCATCCCATCTTTGGGTATACCCATAAGAGGACTCAGCCTGAGATGAAGTCAAAGCATAAACATCTTCTGCATCGACCGAAGCCCATGATGCAAAATAGCTGAAACCGTTATCGAATGATTTTCTAACAGAGGCAGACCATGCTTCAGCACCACCTTCATCGGTATTAGTCAGCAGGTAGTCTCCTGGACCATGGGAGTAACGGCCTCGACCATCAGCTAAATATCCCTCAAGCTCCATTCCGAGTTCTTTGTAAAAAACACCTTCATTCGTGCTGTCTTTGTTATATTCAAGCGTAAGTTCGTATCCATTCTCTGTTGTGATATCAAGAGCAATATTTCCTCTCCAACTGCTTGGTGCTTCAAAATCAGGATCCGTTGTTTGAGCATCGTTAAAATATGCTGATGAGGGTATGCAGTAATTACTTGTATCACCCATCCAGAAGAAAGTTGGATCTCCAGCAGGCATCTTTCCAACCGTGCCGCCACATCTAAACGATGGAAGTTCATCATCCCACCCATAAACTTTTAGATAGTCAGATGCACCACCGGAACGACTGTAGGCATTTCCATACCATACATTTGGTATACGACCCATGAAGAGTCCGTATCCACCTCTGATTTCAGCGCTGACCACTCTGTCGACATTGCCAAAGATTGATTCAGAAGCATCATAGTTGAAACCTATTCTTGGTTGCACAACTTTCATATCAAATCTTTGAGCATTACTGAATCCATTTCTATCAACGAATTTTGGATTTTCTCTTGGTGCCTGTGGTGTTTTAACATGGTCATATCTCACACCAACATTTAGGGTTAAGTCACCCATATAGATTTTGTCGCCAACATAAACCGTTGTCTTTTTAAGATCAAAGTTTGCTGCAACAGGATCCACATCAAGTATTCCCCCCTGAGGTACGTGATACCTAAGGTAACTATATTCACCTGCTTCGTAATCAGCGATTGAGTCAAATACAACTTCGCCGTTATACCTAGAAATAAAGAGGTTATAGAGGCTTGTGTCTTCGTAATCGATTCCACCGGTTATGACATGATTGCCTAAATCGTATGTCGCTTTGAAGCTAAGATAGTCAGAGCTTGTTTCAATCCTATTCGCAGCCCTATACCTTTCTCCACCTAACCTAATGGAGTCTCCATAAGAGCCTCCCACTTTAACGGTCATCTCAGGAATTGTAAGTCCTGGCGAATAAGGATCGCTTAGATATTCATAAGTGGAGTATCTGACTTTGGTAGATAAACGATCATTCCAATCACTGTAAAGCGTGATTGAATTTCTCTCGATTTCAGGCGCATAGTAAACCCAATTGCTACTGAATCGATTATAACCACCCGATGGTAGGCTGTCTTCATCACTCTGATAGAGGAAAACTGCCCTATGCATGTCATTGATATTCGCATTCAATTTAATGATTGTTTTCTCACCCGTCTCAGGTGCTGTAAAGCTACTAAATTGACCTGGGTCAAATCCATAACGATCCTTACTGATTCTTGCAATTTCAGCAATGTCTGCCTCAGTTGCATAATCAGCACTATTCGGCATGCCGCTGTCGGCAGCACCATAAAGAGCAGGAAGTCCTGATTCAAACTCTTCATAACCAACAAAGAAGAAGAGTTTGTCTTCGATTATTGGACCACTAAATGTAAAGCCTTTTGTTTCTTCTGAGAATTCAGCAAATTCCTGATCAAAAAGTTCACCGACATCGCCTTCATCTCTTTCAATGAAGAAAACACTTCCATGAAAGTCATTTGAGCCTGATTTTGTAACAGTAGCGATTGAGCCACCTGTTGTGTTTCCTCTAGAAACATCATAAGGCGTAATATCAACTGAAATTTGATCCACAAACTCCATGCTGATTGGGTTACGCATGCTTCCGAAGCCATTGTCGTTTAGCCCAAAGGGATCATTAAAGCTGACGCCATCTACTGAGAAATCATTGAAGCGCTCATGAGCACCCATTACGGTGATTGAACTGTTCTTACTGCTTTCTGAATTAATGCTGACTCTAGGATCAAACTTTGCAAAGTCTGCAATTGAGCGGTTGATTGTTGGCACGCCAGCAATTGCATCTTCTCCAAGAGAAATTCCTCCGCCCATTCTAATCGTGCCACTATTTGCTGCAGCAGTTACACCGATTTCTTCCATGTTGTTAGATACCAGAGTGATTTCTATCGAAGCAGTCTTATTTAGAACTAAATTTAAGCCTGATTGAGATTGTGATTGATAACCTGATGCGCTCGCGTTGATCTCATAAGGCCCGCCAATAAGTAAGTCGGATACAAAAAACAAACCGTCTTCATTGGCTGTTCTTGTTTTTGAAGTTCCTGTTGGCACGTGTGTTACTGTTACTTCAGCCCCAGAAACATTGACAACACCTCTGATTGACGAAGTGGTTTCGACTTCGGCAAAAGTTGATGTTGAAAATATAAATAGAGCAGAGAGTACAAATGCGTATAGTTTTCTAGGCATTTTATTCCTCGTTTACTAGTAAAATTTTAGTTAAAACATGTTTTTTATTCGGCATTGCTACCGAATAAACAAATGCTAAAACTATTCCCTTATTTTTACAAGATGATTACTGATATATGCATATAGCTATCATGCAATGAAGATCTCGATCTTCGTTAAATAACTACCATAAAATACACTCATAAAATATTGATAAGAAAGAGATATCATTTTTATTTTAAATGATCATTTCCTATACGATATCCACCCTTAGTAAGAAAACTAAAAAGAGCTTGTTACAAAAAAACAACAAAATAATGTTGAACAGAATTTTTTAGCGCGAATTCTATATTTTTTTACAAAGAAAAACGGGAATGTTTCTATTTGTGACTTTTTGATAATTTTCATAGCCAGGATATGCTTCTATAATCTCAGGCCAGAGCTTATTTTTTTCATCTTCGGATAACTCAGTGGCTTTCATTTTGAATCTATCTGAAAAAACCTGCATCTCAATTTCTGGGTTTTCCTTTAGGTTGTAATACCAAATTGGATTGGTCTTGGCGCCTCCCTGAGAAGCCACAAGGATGTAATTATCTCCAAGAGGGATTGTGAGCAATGCGATCGTGATAATTTTCCCAGTCTTCCTGCCTTTGACTTTCATCAAGCAAAACGGCAATCCATTGAACTCACCGATATATTTACCATCGTATTTTTGATAAATCCAAACATGGAATCGGTTGAGAGACTTAATCAGTGGTTTGAATAATTCTGGTTTTCGCCATGGATACATATGATTAGATGTTATCAACTTGATATTTGAAGCACCACATATAAGATACAAAGAATGAGTAAAAATAATGAAATCAAATCAGCAGGGCTCAAAGTCACGCATGCAAGAAAGAGAATTCTAGAGGTCTTAGAGACGAGTCGAAAATCACATCTGAGTGCCGATGATATCAATAAGATTCTTATCAAGAACAATGATGAGGTAGGAGTTGCAACGGTCTATAGAGTGCTTAACCAATTTGTTGATGCAGACATATGCATTAAACATAATTTTGACTCAGGTCAGGCTGTTTTTGAACTCACTCCTGCTCACCACCATGATCATATGGTTTGCGTAAAGACCGGCAAGGTCGTTGAATTTGAAGATGAACTGATTGAAAAGAGACAAGAGAAATTAGCAAAGAAAAATGGCTACCGCATTGTCGATCACTCTCTGGTTCTTTTTGTTGAACCAATAGACGATTAAAAAAGTCCTTGGATCAGTCCTTGTTCGTCCACATCGATGCCCTCTGATGCTGGTATTTTAGGCAGCCCTGGCATGGTCATAATTTCACCACAAACCACCACAATAAATTCTGCACCAGCAGACAATCTTACTTCTCTAATAGGCACATCATGTCCTGATGGAGCACCCATCAATGATGGATCTGTTGAGAAGCTATATTGAGTCTTTGCCATGCATATTGGGTATTCACCAAATCCATCATCTTCTAACTTCTTAAACTGATTTCTTACCTTTTTGTCTGCAATTATTTCTGAGGCACCATAGATATTTTGTGCTATGTATTGGGTTTTATCCCACAGAGACATTTTATTATCGTACAAAGGTTCAAATTTAGAAGAATTAGAATCAGCAATTTTTGCAACCTCTTCTGCTAGATCTGATGCACCTTTGCCTCCTTTTTCCCAGTGAGAAGAAATTTTGCACTGGACACCAATTTCTTTGCAGTAATTAATTATTGCAGCATGTTCTTCTTTTGTATCAGTTACATAGTCATTTATTGCAACAATGACAGGAACTCCAAATTTTGTAATATTTTCAATATGTCTTTTAAGGTTCTCACAACCTTTGTTTACTGCATCTACGTTTTCTGCACCAAGATTATCCTTTGTGATGCCGCCATGCATTTTTAAAGCTTTTGTCGTCGCAACTAAAACAACTGCATCTGGTGTTAAGCCTGATTTTCTACATTTGATATCAAAGAATTTCTCAGCACCTAGATCGGCCCCAAATCCAGCCTCTGTCACAACATAATCAGCAAGTTTTAATGCAAGCTTGGTTGAAACAACTGAATTACAGCCATGTGCAATGTTAGCGAAAGGCCCACCGTGTATGAATGCCGGATTATTCTCAAGGGTTTGCACTAAGTTTGGTTGGAATGCATCTTTTAGTAGGGCAGTTATTGCTCCATCAGCATTGAGTTCTTTTGCTCTTATGGGTTCATTGGATCTTGAATAGCCAATAACCATATTTCCAATCCTCTTTTTTAAATCGTCAATATCTGATGCTAGACAAAATACAGCCATGATTTCAGAAGCAACAGTAATATCAAAACCACTCTGTCTGGGTATGCCATTGCCAATCCCACCAAGACCACAAGTGATATCCCTTAAAGATCTATCATTCATATCAACCACTCTCTTCCAAGTAATTCTTCTGGGGTCAATATTTAATTGATTATCCCAATGAATATGATTATCGATGAGAGCAGAAAGGAGATTATGAGCTGCTCCAATGGCATGAAAATCACCTGTAAAATGTAAGTTAATGTCCGTCATAGGTATAACTTGAGCATGTCCGCCTCCTGCTGCACCACCTTTCATTCCGAAACATGGCCCTAAACTCGGCTCTCTGAGACAGATCATTGCATTTTTACCAATATGACAAAGTCCATCGACTAGACCAACACTTGTGGTGGTTTTACCTTCTCCCGCAGGCGTGGGAGATATTGCAGTAACTAAAATTAATTTACCGTTCTTAGAATCTTTAAGTTTTTCATGATTGATCGAAAGGTCAACCTTGGATTTGAATTTACCATAGCGTTCAAGATACTCCTCTCCTATACCTAACTTGACTGCAATCTTATCAATAGTTTTAGGTTCTGCTTCTCTTGCTATTTCTATATCTGTCTTCATTTATCACTCATAAATTAATGGGGTGGACGATGGGGCTCGAACCCACGACCACCTGAATCACAATCAGGGGCTCTACCAACTGAGCTACGTCCACCATTGATTTGAAAGGATATTTTGCCCGAGAAAATTGCTTAGTCAAATTTTCTCAGTCGTTTGAAACAATTTTAGCAGAGATTATTTCATCGCCCTGTTCAATAGAATTTACCACATCCATATTTGCAGTATGTCCAAAAACAGTATGCACACCATCCAAATGAGGCTGAGGACTATGGCAAACAAAGAACTGACTTCCGCCAGTATCCTTTCCGGCATGTGCCATGGATAGTGTTCCTGCTTGATGACGATTGTCATTGATTTCACAATCAATATGATAACCTGGACCGCCTGTTCCGGTTCCATTTGGGCAACCGCCTTGAATCACAAAGTTTGGAATTACTCTGTGAAAATTTATTCCGTCATAGAATCCTTTCTCGATTAAATCTGTGAAATTCTTTACTGTATTTGGCGCATCTTCATCAAAAAGATCGATTTGGATATCGCCCTTTGCTGTTTTCATTATTGCTTGTGTCATGATCACCTCGATTTTCTGAACCGTCATTATCCATGTGTTTTATTAATTTTTCTACATGTCATGCACAATTTGATCTCTAACCTTTATAAAACAAAGGTCTTTATTCTAGTTCTTTCATTCGAGACAAAGGCATTGATTCTATTTCAGTCATGAGGCTGCTGTTCCAGCGATTGAGAAACCCAAATAAAGAAATGATTGCCAATATCTCAATTTGCTGATTTTCATCATAGTAATTCTTGAAGTCACTGTAATCCTCATCTGAAATCAGATTGGGTGTTTGTGCGGCATTCAGTGCAATTCTCAATGCAGCTTTCTCACTGTCAGAAAAAAAATTTGAGGTTTCAAATTCCCATATATTCTTCAACTTATCTATCGATATATTTTTCTCAAGAGCACTATTGTTAGTGTGAGCTATGCAGTAATGACAGCCCGATGCTTGACTGGCCATCAGGCCGACCAAGGATCTTACCTCCTCTGAGATGCTATTAAAAGAGTAAATGGTATTAACGAGCTGATTGACGGAATGCAGTAATTCGGGGTGCTTGGCCATAATAAGGGCATCGTTTGGAATGAAGCCCATCAAGGCCTTTGATTGATCCATGACCATTTGTAACTCCTCATTGAGTTCGGATTCTTTTGCTGGTGCAATTCTTGACATGATGGTTCCCTATGAATTAGATATCTAATTTTCTTTTGTGGCAGATCCCCAGTAATTGTAACCCAAAACCTTTGGCGTCTTGGGTAAGTACATCTCATCCATTCTGACAATGTTCAATCCGGCTTTTTTTATCAAATCGGGGATATTTTTATTGACATTGCAACCTCCAGAAATGTGCGGCCAAAAATGATTGATTCGATTCTGCCAAACCGCCACCTTTTCTTCAGGCGCTAGGCCGTGTTCACAAAAAAGAAGTTGTCCATCTGATTTCAGAACTCGTTTTAATTCATGCAATGCAACCGAAGTATCTTCAACGGTACACATCGTGTATGTCATTAAAACTGTATCAAATGTGTTGTCATTGAAATGCATCTCTTCAGCCTTTGAAACAATAAACTCAATCTTCGGCATCGAATCATTAATCCTTTGCTCTGCAAGCGCAATGAGTTCTTCTGATGGATCAATGCCTACCAATGAATCAATTTTACTAGAGTCCAAGTAAGGCAGGTTAAGCCCTGAGCCAATTCCTACCTCAAGCACCTTACCCTTGGCCATTGGAACTATTTTCTCTCTCTGTTTAATAAATGGCTTTTGTCCGCAAGTGTAATTTAGAAGAGATGGAAGGATATATTTATCATACATAGTGAATACGTCGTTATATTGATTCATCGTTAAGGACTTTTTTTATCATATAATTAATCGATGACTAAGAAATACTTTCTTCTCATCTTTTTCATACTTTTTTTTGATGCTCAAACTGAAGAAACAGAGATTAAGAAAGATGAGCTATTGCTTTACTCGCAATTTGGTGAATTTTGCACCATGTGTGAAGCAATCATCGTTTGCAGAGATGAGATGAATCTGATTGATGAGTCATTTCTGGATGATGAATCGTACCTCTTGATTCACATAGAAACACGAACATTTTGGTCACAAATATCAACCATTTGGGAGTTCTTCATAAGAAATTTCGATGGTTATGAGGTTAAAGGGCACTCAAGGCCAGCCAAACTCTATTACAGTCATGATGGAAAATGGTCAGACGTCGAGATCGCGAATGCTCGAATCTCAGTGGATCCCAATCTGATTAAGATGAAGCAATTTGTCATCGATAGAGAATCTCAAGACTGGTTTAGTCAAGATGACAAAAAACTGGGCGCTTGTGAGCGACTGTCTTTATGGCAAACCCTGGAATACATCGATGGACGAATTATTAAAGATGAAAACAATGAATAAAATCACACAAGTCATATTCGGATCTGTGCTTGTTCTTCTCAGGGTTCTATTTGGTTTATTCTGGCTATTGGCTGGGATCAACAAGATCAATGATGAATGGATGACAAGCCCAATTTTGGAAAATATCTTTTTGCAAAGATTGACTGAATTACCGCCTGATAGTCTTGCTGTGCTTTACCTTACAAAGTTTGCGATCCCCTTTTATCAACCCATTGGTTGGTTTATCACGATTGGAGAAATCTTTAGTGCTGTTGGGCTCTTGATTGGCTTGGCCACAAGATCATCGGCTTTGCTTTGCTTATTTATACTCTTTAATTTTGCCATTGGTGGTTACTATGATGCTTCGCTACTGCCATTCTTCATCTTGGTTTTCCTATTCATTAAATACCCAACAGGACAATGGTTTGGGATGGACGTATTGCTAGGTAGATACTTTCCTGAAAATAAATTATTTCGCTGATCAGTCTTCTTGGTTTTTACTGGTTTTGATTGATAAAAAGAACAAGACAATGAGTACAATGACTACAATTGGGGCCGCATCAGCGCCTGGCGTTGCGCCATTGCTGTAGAGTTCATTATTGGCCAAATCCATGCCGATCAGAGGATACAAGAACAAGCGCACAATCCACTCAAGAATAAAAAGAATGTACATCAATGAGATTAATTCTTTGTATCTAAGAACCACGACCCAACAAATGAAACAGAAAATCAGTTGAGCGAGACCCCAAAGAGAGAAAAAGAGATAAATAACGGGCATTGGGTCAGGATCTCCTGTCATCACGATAAAATGAGCTATCTCATGAAGACCAAATTCTTGGTAGATCAAATGAATAACAGAACGCCAAGTCATCACGGCTAAAAAAACAATGAATCCCCAATATGAAATAGAATGACCTTGGTAAAAGTTCTTAATCTCTTTTGGAAGAATTTTATTCACGATGATGTCTAAATTAATGCTTTTTTAAATTATACTCATTGTCTGTGTATTTTGGAGAATCTATATGAAAGTGGATGGAAAAACGATTGGGGATAAAAAGCAGTTCACGATTGAAGAACAATTTCATGATTGGTTTCACGAAGGCTTAAGCGCCGATGAAGTTTCAGCAAAGGTTAAAAAAATGTATGAAGACTATTGTGTGTGGAAAGAAGAGAAACAAAAAGCATTCGGAGAAAGCTTCAAAAAAAACTAGATTAAAATGAAAACAATGATCAGTGAGTCTGTCTTTTTCTAATTTTTTGTGTTTTTTCTCTCAAGTGCTTGTGACGAGCATATAGTCTTTTCAAAAGCTTTTTTCTTATTCCTCGAATGATCTTTCTTCGGCTTCTTGCTCTATCTGATTTCTCAATGCGTGATTCTCTATTCATTTAATACTCAATTTCAAATGTTGCTAAAACACTCTGACTAAAGCTTATTTGGCCAACTGCATAACTCTCCTCGGCTATTGAACTGCTCATATCAAGAGTTCTCATCTCCATCATTGGTGGTCTTATTGATTGAACGGATGATGCATCAATCTTGAGCGCCTTCCCTAGACTTGCATTCAACGGATCGACCAAAGCCTCTGCCCTCTTCATGGCATCTTTGACTGCTAATGTATGAAGGTTCTGGATGATTTGATCTTCATGACTGACCCTGAATATTGGGGCTGCAATATTATTAATGCCCTGATCGACAGAGCGTTCAATGATGCTTCCAAGTCGATTGATATTTTCGATATCAACCTTGATTGACCTAGAAATATTGTAACCATCAAAAATGCGCCTCCCTGTCTTATTTTCATAACGATATCTGGGATTGATATTGACACCCGATGTCATCACATTTTCTCTTTTGATATTAAGATCATCTGTCAATTCCAAAAAAGCATTGGTGGTCTCCGCAACCCTTTTGGTCATTGCGGGCAGATTTTTTCCGTTAATCTCAACTGAGAGATTTATGCTTGCTCGATCAGGTATTGCGCTAACCTGGGCTTTGCCTTCGACGGTTACTGTGGATGATTGTGCAAAAACGTTTGTTGTGATTGTGAATAAACAAACTATCAGAATGAATTTCTTCATACCCTCATCGTATCAAAATATTTTACTCAAACAATACTTTGTTTTCCCAAAATCATAGAAAAACTATTTTTTCTTCTCTTCTGATAGAATTCTTTGAATGAATGAAGCTAAAAACTGCCAGTGGAGAGTTGCCAGAAGGCCAAAAGGCAACGTTGTCAATGAGGATTTTGAATACAGAGAAGTTGATATCCCTCAAATCCAAGATGGCGAGGTTTTGCTTAAGACCTTATATCTCAATCTGGCACCTGTGATGAGAATGTATATGTCTGGTGAGTCAGCAGCCGGTGAGCAATCGCTTGATATTGGCGATGTGATTCATGGCAGAGGTGTGGCAGAGATTATTCAGTCGGATCATTCTGATTATCAAGTCGGTGAGATAGTGCAAGGTCAACTCGGTTGGCAAACCTACAAAGCATCAAAGATGACCGATAAAGAAAAATTTAGAAAGATCCCAAATATGGGAGCACCCTATTCGCTTGGCCTAAGCTTACTGGGTATGACTGGATTGTCAGCATATTTTGGATACTTCAGTCATGGCAACCCAAACAGAGGTGAAACGGTCGTGATTTCAGGAGCTGCGGGCGGTGTTGGTTCCACCGTTGTTCAGTTTGCGAAAATGCTGGATTGTTATGTCATTGGTATCGCCGGTGGAAAAGAAAAATGTGATTTTATTGAGTCTCTGGGTTGTGATGTAAGCGTTGACTATAAGTCTGGTGATATTGAGCATCGGATCAAAGAAGCTGCTCCCAATGGCATCGATCTTTATTTTGATAATGTGGGCGGGAAAATACTCACAGCCTGCATGGAAAACCTTGCTATGAATTCTAGAATCGTCCATTGCGGTTCAATTTCTGAGTATCTTGATGCCGAACCTTTTGGGCTCAATAACTATACAAATCTGAGAAGAACAAATTCTAGTCTAAAAGGTTTTTTCATATACAACCATATGCATGAGATTGATTCTGCCGAACAAGAATTACATAGATGGATTAAAGAAAAAAAGATTCGTCCCGTTGAACACATCGTTCAAGGTTTTATGGCTATGCCAGAAGGCCTGGGCCAGCTTTATGATGGCTCTAATCATGGTGTTGCACTGTGCAAGATCCGAAAGGATCCAAATGATCGAGACTGAACTAAAAAATAAAGATTAGAGATTGGGAATCTTGTTTTCATTGCTTGGCTGCTATTGGGAGAGAAGCTTGAAACAACTCAAATCATTGGCTGTTTGATGGCGCTCATTGGAATCATTCTCGTTGGAAGATCTGCATCCAATCAGATTTCCTAAATAAAAAGATTACTTCCTCGTAAAAGATATATAATCGCTTTTTTCAAAAAGCATTATGAAATCAAATCACTTAAGAAATATTGCCATCATTGCCCATGTCGACCATGGTAAGACAACGCTCGTCGATAAGTTGCTTCAACAAACGAATACCCTGGATAGAAAGAATCTTTCAGAAGAAAGAATCATGGATTCAAACGACCAAGAAAAAGAACGAGGAATCACAATATTGGCAAAAAATACTGCGATAAATTGGAATGAGCACAGGATAAATATTGTCGATACTCCAGGGCATGCAGATTTTGGAGGAGAAGTTGAAAGGGTCTTATCAATGGTTGATTCGGTTCTGCTTTTGGTGGATGCCGTTGACGGACCGATGCCCCAAACTCGTTTTGTAACACAAAAAGCATTTGAACAAGGACTGAATCCAATTGTTGTTATTAATAAGATTGACCGTCCTGAAGCCAGACCATTTTGGGTCCTGGACCAAGTTTTTGAGTTGTTTGATCGGCTTGAAGCATCAGACGATCAATTGGACTTCCCTGTCATTTATGCTTCTGCATTGCAGGGTATCTCAAGTCTGGATCCAGAACGGATGGAAGATAATATGGACTCATTACTCGATATTATTATCAACAAAGTGTCTCCGCCCAATGTAAATATTGATGGGCCTTTACAAATGCAGATCAGTGCATTGGATAGCAATAGTTATGTCGGGGTTATTGGGATTGGCAGGATTACGAGAGGCTCATTAAAGACCAATGAGAATGTCGTAGTCATCGACCGTGATGGCAATGAACGAAAAGAGAGGGTCCTTCAAGTAATGGGTCACCAAGGATTGGAGAGGGTTCAAGTTGATTCCGCTGAAGCGGGCGATATTGTTTGCATTACCGGCATCAGCAAATTGAATATTTCAGATACTATTTGTGACAATGAGATTGTAGAAGCATTGCCTCCATTGTCCGTTGATGAGCCAACCGTAAGCATGACCTTTCAAGTGAATGATTCCCCTTTTGCAGGGCTTGAGGGGAAATACATTACTTCAAGAAAAATAAAAGAACGACTCGACCAAGAGTTACTTCATAACGTCGCGCTTAGAGTTAAAGACAGTGAATCACCGGATAAATTCATTGTTTCGGGTCGAGGTGAACTGCATTTATCTGTTCTCATTGAAACCATGAGAAGAGAAGGTTATGAGTTAGGGGTATCGAGGCCAGAGGTCATTCAGAAAGAGGTGGATGGAGAAATTCATGAACCGTATGAGCACATAGTGATCGATATAGAAAGCGAGCATCAGGGGGCCGTGATGGAAGAAATGGGCCCAAGAAAAGCCGATTTAAAAAGTCTTGAACCCAATAGTAACGGACGAGTAAAACTTGAGTTCATCGCACCATCCAGAGGCATGATAGGTTTTCGTTCTTATTTTTTGACCATTACTAGCGGTACGGGAATCATGACTAGAATTTTTGATCATTACGGACCTTGCAAGATTGGCAAGATGACAAAAAGAAAAAATGGTGTCTTGGTTGCAAAAGTTCCTGGAAAGACACTGGCATACTCTTTATTTAACCTCCAAAATAGAGGCCATCTTTTTGTAGGCCACGGTTTAGAAGTATATGAAGGACAGGTTGTTGGACTCCATTCAAGAAGTAATGATCTGGTCGTTAATCCAACGAAAGCTAAACAGTTGAATAATATAAGAGCTGCGGGGAAAGATGAGGATCTCATCTTGGTCCCTCACATTAAGCACACACTCGAACAAGCACTTGAATTCATCGAGGACGATGAACTGGTTGAAGTAACTCCAGAATCCATTCGGATCAGGAAGAAAACTGGTTGGAGACTATAATCCGATAAGCATTAATACTTAATTAAGCTATTTCACGGAATAAAACTTCATCTCTAATTTATCAGTGGTTAAATTCATTTCTGTAATGCACAGATAGAAATTTCCGTCGGTTACATCGTCTAAAGAATAGAATTGAATAATATTTCCTTTTCGCTCCCAAACACCTTGTCGGCTTGCAGCATTCCTTTCGCCGTTTTCGTTGATGGCTGTCGCTCTGCCTGAAAAAGAGCCTTGGGTTGCTACATTTGGGTTATCCAATCTCAATTTGATTCCTTTGTTTGTTTCATAATTTTTATTTAGATTTCCGGGGGCACCTCTTCAGCATAAGCTTCCCATGTTCCCTTTGGGATTGTATTGCCCCAACCTGACTGGACTTCAAGTATTTCTGGATGATCTTTTTCGACTCTTTTTAAAACGGGATCAGGTATGTCCTTTATTGTGCCTGTTATTTTAAAACTATGCATTCTACCAAATAGGCATCCATCAATTTCTGATTGGCCCATTCTCATCCATGGCCACCAAGGTGAAGTTCTCATGAACCCAGCATAAAAAGGTGCTGATGGATTGGATCGATCATTCATCTCATCGACCGGAGTATAAAAAGTAAAATGCTCAGATGGATTTATAATCTTAGTTGTATGTGCTCTTGGCCATCTATCTGATGTCACTGGATTGGTATATTCATGAGAATACTCCCAAGACAAGAGGTATTGATCGCCTACTTTTTCCCAGGGAAGAACAAATGGTACAGATGATTTACCGTCTTTGGCTTCAGCTTCATTCATTAGTGTTGGGTTATCGGTATCGATATTTCCCATGGTGAATTTTGGCATTTCAGCTGTTAAGTGGCCTCTCATTTTTTTATTAATGAATGGAAAAACCTCAACCGTCTCACCGGTCCATGGATTGTCCCAATGATCAATGATTTCACCATTCGTTAGATTGGTAAAGTATCCTCCTTCAGTGCCTCTAATATTAATGGTTTGGTCATCGTTCAATCTTGATTGCATATTCCCAAAGCCGGTATAACCAAATAGTGGAATCAGACGTTTGGTTCCAATTCTTGCAAACTGGACGCCCTTATAAGCACTGTATATTGGCTTAGAATCGTAGCTTCCCCAAAGTTTTCCAAAAGCATATAAATTGTCGAATGGATTGGAAAAATCCAACAGTTGTTCTGTTTGTCTTGTTTCATTCCCAATACTTATCATGGGTGCCGAAGCCATGGCTAGTGAACCTTTGAGTAAGCTTCTTCTTGTAACCAGCGACTTAAAGACTGAATCGAACATTATTTAAGAACTTTTCTAATGCTTGTCTTTCTTGTTTTAATCATCAAGCAAGAATCCTGTGATCACCCGATCGTGTAATTCTGGATCCTCATAAAACTGCCAACTTCCAACCCCTGGAAGCTTTGCGATTGTGCTGCCCTTAATTCTTTTTTGGAGTCCATCAACATCACCGGCATACATGTCTTCTTCTCCTTCTAAAAGAAGCGTTTTTTTGTTCAAATCATCCATGTTGGGTTGGTATCTAAAAATTGCATAATGCAAATCATACTTTCTCTGACGATTGATCAAACTGGTCAGAAAAGGCCTAAAAGTCACCTCTGGTGTGGTTGCGCTTGCGCTCATGTGTCGATAAACATCCCAGGTCTTATCAAGAAAATCACCGTCCATATCAAGAGGAAGATCTCGTGTCATCGGTCTGTCTATGAGTTCTTGGATTTGTTCTTCGGTTAAATTTTCATCCCTGCCAGCACCTGAGAGTACCAATTTTCCAACTCTCTCTGGATAACGGATTCCAAGATTAATAGCAATTGCTGCACCACCATGTTGACCGAGAATATGAAACACATCGACGCCAATGTTAGTCATGGCCTCAATTACTCCATCACCATACTCGTCGGCATTCAACTCATATTCAGATGTATCCGACTGTCCGTGATTGGGTAAATCAATTCCAATGACCTTGAAACTGTCTGCAAGAACAGGTCCCAATGACAAATACTCATCCGAAGTCTGTCCGGATTGATGAATCAATAACAAAGCAGGACCCTCTCCAATGGTCCAAAGGTGCACTCTTCCATAACTGGTATCAGTGTAATCTCTCCTGATTTCACCCGACATACCTGGCATCTCAGCACTGGCATCGATGGTAAAAAATGCAATCAATAATAAAAGTGAAAGTTTGTTGAAGATTTTCTTAAATGTCATCGCTCTACTCCTTAAAATTATTATGACGCATCAGCCATTTCTGGATCTGTTGCTCTAAGATATCGATGCAGCAACCAATATATGATCATTGCCAACATGGCTGCAGCCCAGCACATCATAAATACGCTCTCATAACCCAAATTAAAAGATAATATGGATGCTGCCAAATTTGGTCCCACAATTTGCCCAAGCCCTTGTGATGCAGGCAGGTACGCAGAATATCGTCCGCCATCATCAAAATTTGCAAGGGATCCCATCTGATAAACATCTGTGAATATCCAAAGCAAATTAAATGTAAAAACACTCATTAAGAATTTAGGCTCAGTGATACCAAACGAAAGCAGACCAACGCCGGTTGCCATTGTAATCAGCGCGATCAATAGTGGACGTATCAATCCAAAACGATTACTGAGTAAAGTGGCAATAAAGCATCCCAAGAGTGAACAAAAAGATGCCCAAACGAGTGTGCTACCCACTAGATCTGGGTTTGTATTTGCATTGAGTGCTGCCAGTTCAATATAGGTCCAATACGCACCTATATTGATATAAGTTAAGAATATGGCAAACAAACATATCCATGGAACCAGTGAGGATCTTTTGACGGCTTCTTGAGTCTGAGTTTGGGCGTGATCATCGCTTTTAGATACTGGGTAACTCTGAAGCCATCCAAGAAAAGGAATGGTTATCAGAAAGCAGATCATGAATGTCATGTAAATCCCGTTCATGGACAATTGAGGCAGTACCTGCATCTCTAAAGCTTGCGAAAACGCAAAACTAAATAGCATAAGGTTATATGCAAGTGCAGGTCTTATAGACATCCCAAAAACAGCAACTGCAACAGAGGTGTATATTCCGCTCCCAAAACCGGAAAAGAATCTGAGGTACAAAACTGTTTCATAATCAACATATCTGATGCATAAAGCATTGGCTGCAACCGCTATTACAATCCCAATGAAGACCAATATTCGTCTATTAACCTTTTGAATAATCCATGCCGTAAATACGGATCCTGCCGCAAGACCGCCCAGGTCCATTCCAGCAACTCTACCGACCTCAATTTCCGTGAAACCCAATTTAGTGACCCAAGCAGTGCTAATGACTGGAATCCCAACCAAAACACCATAGCCAACGAGGACCATGTAGAGCGCAATAACCAGCGACTTCCAGTCATCCTTAAAGAGGATTTTCCAGTCATGCAAAGCTAGGGCTATTCCTTTTTTTTCTGACATGATCTCTTATAACTTTTTTAATTAAGGACCGGGTGATCCAGAATCGTTTTCGATCGATAACTCATGATCTTCAAGTACTTGATAGAGAGGAAAGTCAACCCAAGTATCATTGAGATAATTGAGCTCAGGAACTTCCTCCTTTGGATCTACAATTAGGTTATAAACAGATGGATATGCCATATTTCGGATACCATAACCATCCTCGCTCATTTCTTTTAGTAGGATCTTCCAGTTTCTCCATTTGGCGCCGAATAACTCATTGCCAATGTATATAACAAGAGACTCTCTGGCTGATTTATCTGTATTGCCCATGAGAAAATCAGACTGATCGACGCCATCAATGACTCGATCGTTTGACATTTCCGCACCGATAAAGCTGGCTATCGTTGGAAAAATATCAATCTGGTGCACAATTTCATTTGATACTTGTCTTTGAGGAATCATCCCCGGCCAACTAATGAGAAAAGGCACTCTTAGAGAGCCTTCGTATGGAGAAAACATTCCGCTTCTCCATGGTCCAGTGAATCCAAAAGATCTTGGAACCCCCTCCCGACCATTGTCCGATGTAAAAATAAATATAGTGTCTTCGCTCAGCCCAAGCTCATCAATGGTACTTAAGAGCTCTCCGATATAAACATCTGTCTGGGCCAAAACATCTGCAAAACTTCCGTTGCCAGTCTTTCCATAAAAATCAGGATGAGGATCAACCGGCTCATGAGTTTGTGTATAAGGCAAGTATGCAAAAAATGGTTTATCTGATTTGGCTTTGCGTTTAATAAAATCAATTGCATGATCAGTGATCTCTCGATCTATGGTTGCCCTCTTGGCTCGATCAAAAACTTCTAGTTCTTCTGGTTTTTGGCCTCGGAATGATGACATAACATGAGCATATTTCATGTCTGGATGCGCATCCGATTGAAAGCTATTACTGTCTGGCCAGAAAGCTCTGTCCGATGATCGAGGTATTCCATTCCATTCATCGAAACCTTGATCCGTTGGGTATCGTCCCTCGGTATCCCCCAAATGCCATTTACCAAACATTCCTGTGGTATAGCCTTCGTCTGTTAACATCTCAGCTAATGTGATTTCCCATTTGGTGATGCCATACCACACACCTCTGGGTGGCTGGTTAGGCCTTTGTCTTGTTCTTATGCCGTATCGCCCAGTCATCAATGCAGATCGCGATGGAGTGCATTCAGCTTCTACATTGAAATTTGTAAGCTGAAATCCATTTGATGCAATGCTATCAATATTGGGTGTTGGCGCTCCGCGTAATGCTCCTCCGCCATAGACACCAATTTCTCCATAGCCAAAGTTATCCATCAAGACGAGGACAATGTTGGGCTTTTTCTCTGCGTGAACGGTGCCGCTAAATATAAGAAACAGTATTACTAAAATTTTCATTTAAGTAAGAATATCAGAACTTAAGTGTGTCTGATAGAGTTCAAATAGAAAGCACTCAGCAATTGAGCTGAGAATCCTATAAATACTGAGAAATTAGCTTACGTTAACTGCTTGAGGGCCTTTATCGCCATCTTCTACGTCGAAAGTAACACTTTGTTCTTCTTTAAGTGATTTATACCCGTCACCTTGAATTGATGAGTGATGAACAAAAAGATCTTTGTCTCCTTCATCAGGTGTAATGAATCCATATCCCTTCGTTGGGTTAAACCATTTTACTTTTCCTGTTGCCATTTTTTATATCCAGCTAATTTAATTTATGTGGATATTAATGACTATACTGAGATAGGCAAGCATTATTTTAATTTTTTTAGTTGATTTCATGGCGCGCCCGATAGGACTCGAACCTATAACCCTCAGCTTAGAAGGCTGATGCTCTATCCAGTTGAGCTACGGGCGCCTTTTGTGATCTTTAAATGGTCGGGGCAGAGGGATTTGAACCCCCGACCCTCTGCTCCCAAAGCAGATGCGCTACCAGGCTGCGCTATGCCCCGATTAAACTTCAAAGAAGTGAATGGTATTATACTGATCAAAATCTAAATTCCATTAAGATTTTTAAATTATCTAGATGTTGCTTAACCAAACTTTGATATCATGGATCAACCAAAAAAAGGAGGCAAAATGGCTGCTAATATCATTGATGGAAAAGCTAAAGCTGCTGAACTAGCTAAAAAGATTAAAGAGGAAACGGCTATTCTTCTAAATAAAGACATAATTCCAGGGTTGGCTGTGATTATTATTGGTGACAATCCTGCAAGTAATGTTTATGTAAAAAATAAAAAAAGAACGGCAGAAGCATGTGGATTTTATTCAACAAAACACTCTTTAGCAGAATCTGCTGAACAAAAAGATATTATTGATCTTATTCAAGAGCTCAACAATAACCCAAAAATTCATGGCATATTAATTCAACTACCTCTTCCGCCCCACCTGGATGAAAATATCATCACACAGAGTGTCTCTCCGAGTAAGGATGTGGATGGTTTTCACTACAGAAATATCGGTAAACTTCATAGTGGTAATGTTAATGAAACATTTGTTCCCTGCACTCCTGCAGGCTGCATGCTAATGATTGAAGATCAAATAGGTAAAGATCTTTCAGGTTTGAATGCGGTAGTCATTGGGCGATCTAATATTGTTGGAAAACCTATGGCAAGCTTGTTGTTACAAGCAAATGCCACGGTCACAATTTGTCACAGTCGTACGAAAAATTTACCTGACGTTGTGAGGCAAGCAGATATTGTGGTTGCAGCTGTCGGGCAACCAAATATGGTTAAGGGTTCATGGATAAAGGATAAAGCAATTGTTATCGATGTGGGAATAAATCGCCTGATTATTGAAGAAGATGGAGAAAAAAAGTCTAAGTTGACTGGTGATGTTGAGTTCGAAGAAGCTTCTAAAATTGCAAGTGCTATTACGCCTGTTCCTGGAGGAGTAGGCCCTATGACTATTGCAATGCTAATGGAAAATACTCTTATTGCATCAACTATTAATAGTAATGATGAAAAAAGATAGAGGAAGAATTCATCTGATAATTGGATCAAAGTTTAATTAAATAAATGACTATGAATATAAAATTAAAGGAATCAATATTAGTATCATTAGTATTCTTATTATTTAGCAATTTAAGTAATGCATCTCAGAATTATCCCCAAGTAGAAATTGTCACTACCTCTGGAACCATTGTGATTGAGCTCGATCGAAATCGAGCCCCAAAAAGTGTCGAGAATTTTCTTAGCTATGTTGAATCAGGCGCGTATGTCGGCACAATTTTCCATCGAGTCATTCCAGGATTTGTCATCCAAACGGGTGGTTATGATGTCAATCTTAATGAGATTGATACCTCACCTGAGATAATCAATGAATCTGGAAACGGACTAAAGAATCAAAGAATGTCTATTGGCATGGCAAGAGCCAATGATCCGCATTCTGCGTCCTCTCAGTTCTACATCAATCTGAGTGATAATTTTTCTCTCGATCCGATGCCGACACGATGGGGTTATGCGGTATTTGGAGATGTCATCGAAGGATTTTCTATTGTTGATAATATTGCCAGTAATGCCACACAAAGCACAAAAGGATTTCAAGATGTTCCTGTTGCGCCAATCATTATTCTTGAAGCCAGCCGAATTGACTGACCATTCATATGGCGACTTATTTCATTTCTGATCTCCATCTGGAAAGGATCGAATCCTCAAAAACAAACATTTTTTCTCAATTTCTAAATGGTCTCGATCAGGATGACTCTCTTTATATTCTGGGAGACCTCTTTGAATCGTGGATTGGCGATGACAATGTTTCGGAACTGGGTCAGTTTGTTATAGATCAGCTTAATTCTCTATCAAAGAGAGCCATCAAAGTTGCGATCATGCATGGCAATAGAGATTTCTTAATTGGGAATGATTTTTCTAGAGCTTCGTCAGTCGAGTTAATGGATGATCCGTGCATCATTGAGATTGAGACTAAAAAAGCTCTGCTCACTCACGGTGATCAGCTATGCACAGATGATAATGAATACCAAGCATTTCGTAGCGTGGTTAGAAACCCGGTATGGCAAAAAGATTTTCTTAATTTCCCAATATCAAAACGTGAAAAAATTGCAGGTGAAGCAAAAGATGCCAGTAAAGATTCTAAGGTAAATAAAGCAATGGAGATCATGGATGTGAATGAAGATGCCGTCTTAGATGCATTCAATGATCATGCTGTAGCAATCATGATTCATGGTCATACACATAGACCAAATGTGCATAGAATTTCGAATGATAAAAGCAATTTCACACGCTATGTTTTGGGAGATTGGAGCAAAGAGAGTGCAATCATACTTAAATGGGATGAGACTGGAATTGAATTATTGGATTTAGCTCAACGTCATTGAAGACTGATCTTGTATCTCTATCTGCTTGCGTTCAATCTCTTTCTTTGCCTTTGCGGCATCATTTCTTTTGCCCTCAATGAAATCCAGATAGTTTGAGGTCACATCACCGGTCACGTATTCACCGGAAAAACAGGATGCATCAAAGGCATCGGCATCCGATCCATCGAATTGGACGGCTGAAATGAGGTCATCCAGTTGTTGATAAACCAACCAATCTGCACCGATGTATCTGGCAAGCTCTTCTTCTGTTCTGTTGCTTGCCAATAGCTCTGAAGTTGAAGGCATATCAATGCCATAAACATTGGGATACTTAACAGGTGGAGCTGCTGATGCGAAAAATACTTTATTTGCACCTGCGTTTCGAGCCATTTGTATTATTTTCTTAGATGTTGTTCCTCTGACAATTGAATCATCGACCAATAAAACATTCTTATCCCGTATTTCAATCTCAATTGGATTGAGTTTTTGTTTTACAGATTTTTTTCTGATCTCCTGTCCAGGCATAATAAACGTTCGCCCTATGTATCGATTCTTAATGAAGCCTTCTCTGTATTTCACTCCAAGGTGGTGCGCCACCTGAAGTGCGGTCGATCTGCTGGTGTCAGGGATTGGAATCACTACATCGACATCATGATGAAGGCCATCCTTGATGATCCGCTGAGCCAAATATTCACCCATTCTGAGTCTCGACTTATAGACAGAAATTCCATCAATGATTGAATCCGGTCTTGCGAAATACACAAACTCAAATATGCAAGGCGTGTAAGATTTTGGTTTGATGCATTGCTTGGAGAAAAACTCTCCTTCCTTGGTAATGTAAATTGCTTCACCGGGTTTAACATCTCTCATTATTTCAAAGTCAGCGATATCCAATGCCACGCTTTCAGATGCAATCATATATTCTGTGCCTTGACCAACCTCTCTTTTTCCAAGTACAAGTGGTCGGATGCCGTTTGGGTCTCTCATTGCAACAAGCCCCTCGTTCAAGATCATTGCAACAACTGCATACCCTCCTGAACATTTTTTAAACAGCTGAGTAGCCGCCTCAAAGATTATTTCTGGCGTAAGGTTGCCTTCGAAATTTTCCTGGAGCTCATGAGCAAATAGGTTTAACAAAGCTTCCGTATCGGATTCGGTATTCAAATGCCTTCGGTCCACTTCTTTTAGATGTTTTCTAAGCTCATCATTATTGACCAGATTGCCATTGTGAGCCAAACAGATACCAAATGGAGAGTTGACATAAAAAGGTTGTGCCTCTGATGAGCTCAGCGTTCCTGCAGTTGGATATCGAACATGGCCAATACCCATATTGCCTATCAGTCTTGCCATGTGCTCGTTGGAAAATACATCATTCACCAAGCCATTGCTTTTTCTAAGACAAAGCACGCCTTGGTTATCCGTCATAATGCCTGCAGAGTCTTGTCCTCGGTGTTGCAACACCGTCAAAGCATCGTAAATTTCTTGATTAACGGGCCTGCTGCTGATGATCCCTAAGACTCCGCACATATGATATTTCCCCTGATTAATCCTTCACTGGACTGCTAGTTATAATACTGCAAAAATAAATTATAGAAAAACTCTTTCACTTGCTCGGCTTCTTCTATAAAGACTGCCTCTTGTATGATGGGTTCATTATATAATTCTGTATCTTCCAAGATCAGCATCAATAAACAAATTAAAACGAGGCCTCTTAAAAAACCGAAACCCAGGCCAATTAACATATCGCCAGAAATGCTTGAACCCACTGCTTTAGAAACTCTTCTGCTTGCTAAACCACCGATAAATAACATAAAAGTCAATATCAATAATCTTGTCACCCAAAGTCTCAACACTTCCGATGTCAAAATTGACTGAAAAATAATTTCAATTTGACCGCCTAACGCATAGGCAACTGAAATGGCAATAATCCATGTGAGAAGCGAAAGGATCTCAGTGAGAAAGCCTTTAAAGAATCCATAAATGCTTGATATCCCCAATGTCAAAATGAGAATGAAATCCAATATAGAAATAACTTCTTCACTGCCGAAAATATTAATGGGAAATATAACTGGGAATGGAAAAGGTATATGAAAAATCATTGTTGTCCTTTACCTAAAACTTGAAACTCATGATTGCCTCTTTCAAGTTTTCTGATAATGGGATCAACTGCCTCATCTTCATCAGAGGGTCTTATTCTTACTCTGAATATTTTATTGCCAGAAAAGTCTTTTGAACTGATGTAGGTATTGTAGCCTTTTCTTTCAAATTTTTTGGTCAAACGCTTTGCATCCTCCATGCTTTGAAAGGCTCCCAACTGAATTACCCAAGGATAAATAATATCCGACTGAATTGATGACTCCTCAACCGTCACTGACTGTCTGGCTTCTATTCTTTGCTCAATTTCTGCAAGACCATCACCCTTTAAATACATGAAAGAAACAACTGCAATCAGAGCAGCGATGGTTAGTAGTCCTATTATTCTTTCTTTCATATTTTCCTCTGAGATTTTAATAAGAACTCTCTAATGGGTCCGACCAATTCAAATGATCCAGAGACAATCACATTGTTACTTATGCTTACATTTTTTTCTAGCGTCTTTATTGCATCCAAAGGCGATGTTGCACAAAGAACATTATCAAAGCCCATATTGTTCATCTTTTTTTCTATTTGCTCTACTGTGAATGAGCGATCTGTTTCCATTTCGCAAACAATCCATGTTTTAACCAAGTCTTTGAAGGCATGGAGGTATGGCTCAAGTTGCTTGTCTTTCATCATGCTAAAAATCATTGAATAATCGGAGCTCAAATCCGAGCGATTGATTCTTTGCCTTAAATTCTGGGCTGCTGATGGGTTATGTGCAACATCCAAGATCCAACTCCGGTTCATCTCATGCAACTCGAACCTCCCAGGCATTTCAAAATCATCAATGACTTGTTGAAGAAAATCCTTAGATGGAAAAAATTCTGCATTGGCTTCCATTGCTGCCAACGAGGTAGCTAAATTATCTGACTCTCCGTCACCCCAACTCTTTGGAATAAAAATATCTTTTATGTTTTCATTTGCTCCTTTGAAAGAAAACTGATTCTGATCGACAAATGCATTGAATTCATGTCCTTTTCTTCTCAACTCAGCTTTTCTAGTATTGCACCCTTCCTCAATTGAACTCATTGCCACAACATCACCAAAGATGAGTGGCTTATTTTTTTTGGCAATACCAACTTTTTCCTGCGCAATCTCCTCAATGCTATCACCAAGCCATTCTTCGTGATCCATAGCGATGTTTGTCAATATTGAAACGGAAGGATCTATAATATTTGTGGCATCCAGTCGACCACCCAAACCGACCTCTATGAACCATGCGTCACAACCAAAATCAGATAAGATCTGGAAAGCAGCAAGTGTACTGAATTCAAAGTAAGTCAGTGGTATATCATCTCTGACGCCTTCAATGATCTTAAAAGCCGATATCCAATCTTGATCAGATGAATGACTTAAACTGATTCTGACTCGTTCGTTGTAGCGATTGAGATGAGGGGATGTGAAAGCACCCGTTTTATAACCATTTTTATGAAACAATTGCTCTAGGATTGAAGTAGTGGTTCCTTTGCCATTGGTGCCACCGATCAAAAAAACATTCTTTTCCGGAATGTTTATTTGCAGTTTACTGTATATAGATTGAACCCTCTCTAGACTCAGATCAATCTCTTTAGGATTAATGCCCTGCTGAAATGTAAGCCATTCTTGTAATGTGGAAAAGCCCATGGTTATTTATTTTAGATTAGTGATTCATTAAGTGGGATATCAAGGTAGAAATGGTGTCTTTCATTTCTCGGCGATCAACAATCATATCAATTGCACCTTTATCCAGTAAAAAATCACTTCTTTGAAATCCCTCAGGCAGAGTCTCTCCTACGGTTTGCTCGATCACTCTTGGTCCTGCAAAACCTATCAATGCACCTGGCTCTGCGAGATTGATATCGCCAAGCATTGCTATGCTTGCCGAGACACCGCCTGTTGTGGGATCAGTAAGCACTGAAATATATGGAATAGATTTTGCATCCAACTCAACTAAAGCAGAGGTTGTTTTTGCCAACTGCATCAAAGACAAGAAAGCTTCCTGCATCCGTGCCCCTCCGCTTGATGAGAAGCTGACCAGCGGAGCATTCTTTTCAATACTTAAATTCACTGCTCGAACAAATTTTTCTCCAACCACTGAACCCATGGATCCGCCAAGAAATTTAAACTCAAAAGCACATGCGATCATTTCGATTTCGTTGACCTTTCCTGACATAACAATCAATGCATCTTTTTCTCCTGATCTCTTTGTTGATTCAGAGATGCGATCTTTATATCTCTTGGTATCTTTAAATTTCAAAGGGTCATTGGCTGTCAGATTTGCATAGTATTCGGTTGTTGAAGCAGGATCAAAGAAGCTCAACAGTCTTTCTCTGGCAGACATTCTCATATGATGATCACATTTTGTGCACACATAAAGGTTTCTCTCAAGCTCCGCTCGATACAATTGGGCACCACATGAATCACAAGTGACCCAAACGCCTTCGGGAACGGATTTCACCCTTTGTTGTTTTCTTGTGGTGATCCTGGAGGGAACTAATTTCTTAAACCAATTCATTTGCAGTCATAATAATAGGCTCTAATCATATCATCTCAAATGAGCGATAAGGGAAATCATATTCTTTGGGATAATTGACCTTAATCAAATAAAGTCCTTCTGCTGAAGCGGTTTTTGACGCTGCATTTCGGTCCTTCTGATGAAGTATCTTATCGAGATCTTTGGGTGCAATTTTTTCACTGCCTACATCTATCAGTGTACCAATGATATTCCTTATCATATGGTGTAAAAAAGCATTGGCAGTAAATGTTATGGATATCAATTGGTTGGCCTTCAAGTCAATATTCTTCATTTCTCTAATGGGGTTATTGGATTGACAACTTGATGCCCTGAATGAAGAAAAGTCATGCTTTCCAATTAAATATTGACATGCGTCCATCATGGCATCTGTATTCAGCGATTGCCTGACAAAAAGAACTCTTTGATGATGAAATACATCAAAACCGTTGTTATTGATCAGATAAACATAGGTTCTTGAAAGCGCTGTTCGTCTTGCATCAAAGGCTTCGTCAACAATTTGAATCCATTGAATACGTATATCGGATGGCAGATGCGAATTGATGCCATCTAACCATTGAGTTTCACTTCGTTTGGCATTCGAAGAGAAATGAAAGACCTGACCATAAGCATGCACTCCCGAATCCGTTCTGCCGGCTGAGTATATTCGTAGTTTTTCATTCGCCACATTAGATATGGCACTTTCAATATGGTCTTGAATGGTCTCTTGATTATCTTGAGATTGCCAACCTTTATAATGAGTCCCTAAATATTCAACACCACATGCGTACTTAGTTGAAACAGAAGTCATCATCAGTAACTTGATTCAACGATGGCCTCAGCAATTTGAATTGAATTCAGTGCTGCACCTTTTCGGATATTATCTGCAACAACCCATAAATTGATTCCATTTGAGTGATTCAAGTCCGCTCGAATCCTCCCAACATAAACGTCATCAGTGCCATCACCCTCCTTGATTGGCATAGGGTATGACTGATCATCGTTCATTAACTGAATGCCCGGGGAATCAGAAAGCAATGCCCTGACTTCTCCGATACTGAGATGACTTTCTGTAACAATACCGATTGCTTCAGAGTGGCCATATCTTACTGGAACCCTCACCGCTGTTGGGTTTACTTCAATATTTTTATCTTCAAAAATCTTATGTGTCTCCCAAACCATTTTCATTTCCTCAAGTGAGTAACCATTGCTTTCGAAAGAACCAATCTGAGGTGTAACATTGTGTGCAAAGTGGTTCTCTTCCTGCTGAGGGTATTTTTGATCTAAGACTTGTCGGTCGTATTCATTGAGCATCGATCGTCCAGCTCCAGATATCGATTGATAAGTAGATACATGGATCGACTTAATTTTTGCTGATTCATGAATGGGATTGAGCGCCACTAACATCTGGATGGTCGAACAGTTTGGGTTGGCAATAATATTGTTTTTTCTAAAATCCTTTAATGCATGGGCATTCACTTCAGGTATGACTAGTGGGATCTGATCGTCGTATCTAAATTCAGAGGTATTATCAATGACCACAGAGCCAGCATTTGCGGCCTTTGGTGCATAATTCCTCGAAACAGAAGCGCCCGCAGAAAAGAATGAATAATCAATGTTTTCAAAATCAAAATCATCCAAAGTCTGTATTTCATGATCTTGACCATTGAACCGAATATTCTGCCCAGCAGATCTCTCACTTGCCAGTGGAATGAGTTTTTCGATTGGAAAGGATCTCTCTTCAAGAATTCTTAAGAGTGCTTGACCAACCAGTCCTGTTGCACCAACAATTGCTACTCGATTTGACACAATTTAATTGCCTTTGTTTTGGATTGAGACATCTGAGTTTTGAGCACGATTTCTCAAGAAGTGATCCATAAGGACAATAGCTAACATTGCTTCTCCAATTGGAGTTGCTCTCAAACCCACGCATGGGTCATGTCGCCCTTTTGTTACAATTTCTGTTTTTTCGCCCGTTTTATCAATCGTCTCAGCTGGTTTAATAATGCTGGATGTTGGCTTTAAAGCAATGCTTGCAAAAATATCTTGTCCGCTTGAAATACCTCCTAGGGTTCCGCCTGAATTATTCTGCTTAAAGCCATCGGTATCGATCTCATCTCGATGCACGCTTCCTTTCTGATTCACAACAGAAAACCCTGCACCAATTTCAACGCCTTTCACAGCATTGATGCTCATCAAGCCATGTGCAATATCTGCTTCAAGTTTATCAAAGACAGGTTCTCCCAATCCAACCGGGACATTTTTTGCCACGAGATTGATTCTGGCGCCGATGGAATCGCCCTCTTTTCTCAATTGATCCATATATGATTCAAGTTCAGAGATTTTCTCTGGATCCCCACAAAAAAATGGGTTTGTTTCAATAAATTCTCTGTCTTTCATTTCAAGATGAATGGGTCCTAATTGTCCCAAAAAACCAAAAATCTCTATCCCTGTTTTTTCCAATAAATATTTTCTGGCAATTGCACCCGCAGCAACTCTCATGACGGTCTCCCGTGCAGAAGATCTCCCTCCTCCTCTGTAATCTCTGATGCCGTATTTGTGAAAATAGGTATAGTCAGCATGTCCCGGCCTGAATTTATCTTTGATGGCACTATAGTCTTTTGACTTATGATCCACATTCTGAACGACGAGATTTATTGGTGTGCCTGTGGTCACTCCCTCAAATACACCCGACATGATAGCCACTTCATCCGTTTCTTTTCTTTGAGATGTAAATCTGGATTGCCCAGGTCTCCTCTTATTCAACTCTTTCTGTATGTCTGCTTCGTTGATTTCAAGTCCTGGTGGGCACCCATCAACAATAGCAGATAGTCCAGGGCCATGACTCTCCCCGGATGTTGTGACAGTAAATAATTTTCCTATTGTATTGCCAGCCATTATCGATCTCTTTATCTGGTTCTCATTTTAATCAGTTTTTTTGAGGTGTGAGGCTTCTATTAGAGCAACACCCTCGCCCCCTTTTTCAAAATCAATCCAAACAAAAGGCATGTTGAATTCTTTTTCCATATTTTCAGAGGCAACCCCTGCCTCAATTATCACTATACCGTTATCGGACAAAAAAGGAGGTGCATCATGCAATATCCTGTAAATAAAATCCAGTCCATTATCCCCCGCAGCCAATGCTAAAGAAGGTTCATGAAGATATTCATTGGGCAAGTCAGACATGATTTTGCTAGGGACATAGGGCGGGTTTGTGATGATCAAATCAAACACACCATTAACATTTTCAAATAAATCGGACTCTATGATTTCAACCCGATTGCCTAAGCCAAGAGCTTTGGTATTCCTTAAAGCGACATCAATAGCATCTGATGAAACATCGGTCGCAACAACTTCGATATGAGACAAAGCTTCTGCAATACTCAAAGCGATACAGCCGGATCCGGTGCCAATCTCAAGAATACGTTTTAATGAGTTCGAATTCAGCCATGGCTCAAAACGATTATTTATCAGTTCAGCGATCGGCGATCGAGGAATGAGCACACGTTCGTCAACATAAAATTTCTTTCCACAAAAATAAGCCTCATGAGTGATATACGGCAAAGGTTTTGATTCGACAATCCGTTGGTAAAGAATCTCTTTTGCTTTTTCAAGAAGGTCCTCATGGGTAGCAGTTTTAAGTTCCCCCTCTTGTAAAGTATCTGCCGATTCTGAGAGAAACATGATAATTGCCATAGATTCATCCATGGCATTTCCAGTCCCGTGACCAAAAAAGAGATCCTCGTTGCTGAGTATGCTTTCTAGATCATGTAAAAGTTCCTCGTAAGTCGAGCATCTATTAATCAATTCAAATCTGGTGTCCATTATGACAACGATGTTACATTAGATTTTTAATATTGCCTCTATCTAAATGATGTATGTCTAATTTGATTCAAAGTTTTCTGGGTAATGCCCTTCAGAAGATGGTCTTAAAGGTCTCTCTCCTGGAGGCAGGCATTATTAAAAACCTCCTCATACAATTGTTTATAAAGAATTATCAGATTGATATGAGTGACTATCCAAGAATGTCATGTCATGAATATAAGCATTTTAATGATTTCTTTACTCGAGAAATCCATTCCAATAAGCGGGTCATTGATGCCAGTGAGAATGGCTTAATCTCACCAGTGGATGGAAAGGTCATCGAGTTTGGCAGGATTGATGAAGGGAAGTTGATTCAAATCAAAGGGATGGAATACGAATTATTTGGACTGCTTGATAACAATGAAATGCTAGCCCGGAATTATGAGAAAGGAGCATTCATCAGCATTTATCTCGCTCCATTTAACTATCATCGTGTTCATGCACCTCTTAAAGGAAGGCTGAAACAAGCAACAATGGTTCCGGGTGAGATGAACAGAGTGGATCTTAAAGCCTTATCCGATATTGAGAATCTTTACACAAAGAATCAGAGACTTATTGCTGAGTTTAACGACTCTAGATCTGATTGCATTCTAATTATGATTGCTGCAAGAAATGTGGCCTCAATGACATACAAAAATCAAATCAAAGACTTTAGTAAAGGGGATGAAGTTGGGCGATTTAATCTTGGATCAACTGTAGTGGTTCTTCTTCCAAATGACATTGAAACAAAATGGAATCAAAGGGTTTCATCTGGAAATGATGTAAAAGTTGGTGAAAAAATAGCCCTGCTCAGTAAGATCAAATAAGGAGGAGAAACATGGACGGCTTAATATTTATACTCATCATCATCTTAATCTTTTTAGTGAAATCATTTAAATATTTCAGTAAGCGGGTCTCTCCTTCTGAAAAAAAGGGTGAAAAAGAAGAAAGCTAGAAAGGCTGAAAGATATTCTTAATGCCAAAAAAAATCGATATCACCATTAAGGCAACAATGAGATAGTAAATAATCTTTTGTCCTGCCATTATTTTACCCTCGATAGATACTCTCCGGTTCGAGTATCCACTTTGATGAGTTCACCTTCCTCTATAAACAAAGGAACACGAATTTTGGCGCCCGTTTCAACAACGGCGGGCTTTACGCCCCCTTGTGCTGTATCGCCCTTGAGTCCAGGATCCGTTTCCGTGATCATTACATCAATATTTTTGGGAGGCTCAACTGCGATTGCTTGATTGTTCCATATTGTGACCCCGCAGATGCTTTCTTCTTTTAGCCAAATCAATATTTCATCGACAACTGATTTAGAAATGCCGATTTGTTCATAGCTTTCCGTATCCATAAAATGCCACAGATCTCCATCGTTATAAAGATATTGCATTTCCCTGATCATGACATCTGCTGCTTCAAGTGAAACACCGATTTTAACTGTCTTCTCAAGAACCTTTCCATTTTTTAGATTCTTCAATTTAACCTTATTGAAGGCTTGGCCTTTGCCTGGCTTATGGAAATCACTCTCTACGATATTATACGGCTCACCATCAATGAGAACCTTGAGTCCTGACTTGAGATCACCGCTGTTATACATCACCATTGCATGCCTCTTATTTTGGTTCAACTTCTAGAGAATCTATTTTCTTAAATGGAGGAACCGACCTTCCTCTTTTCCCTCTGTCGCTCATGTAATTTTCAAACTCATCGGGCCTAATGATCTTTGGTTTTTTGCCACTGTAGACCCGGATTGAATCTTTCGGGCCAATCACAATTGCTGAAACCATCTTTTCTTTTCCTTCTTTGAATTTCTTGGAATTAATCCCAATGATCTTCAATCCCTTTCCTTTGCTCATCTCCATTAATTCATTGCTTTTAAAAATGAGCAATTTACCAGCTGAGTTTGCGGCTGCAACATATGTTTCCTCAGGGTATCCAAATGAAGTCGCATTAGAGGGGATTAATACCTCAGCGCCTTTTACGCTGATACAGGTCTTGCCTTTTCTGTTTTTGGTATAGAGATCTTCCAGTTTAACAAAAAAACCATAACCTGCACTCGAGGACAGCAACCAGTGCTGATTGGGGTCCCCAGATATGACTCCTGCAAAATAAGCTCCATCTGGAGGGTTGAGTCTACTGGACAAGGGTTCGCCATTGCTTCTGGCTGATGGGAGTGTATCGGCAACAATACTATAAACCCTTCCCGTGCTGTCTATGAATACTGCAAACTGATTGCTTCTTCCTGGAACCGAAGAAAGATAATCGTCTCCAGACTTATAATTGAGGGACTGAGGATCCTCGAGAGCTCCTTTCGCAGCTCTAACCCACCCTGCTTTCGAAAGCACAATCGTCACCGGATCACTGCTGGCAAGTTGAGTTTGGTCGAGTGCTTGTGAGGTGATTGCTGATTCATTCATCGAAGTTCTTCGATCATCTCCAAAATCTTTTGTATCCTGTTTGATCTCATTTTGTATGAGTTCATTGATTTTCTTTTTACTCTTAAGTATTTTTGTCAACTCGCTTTGTTCCTTCTCAAGATCATTCTTTTCCAGAAGAATCTTTTCTTCTTCGAGTTTTGCTAAGTTTCGGAGTCTTAAATTCAAGATTGCTTCGGCTTGTATCTCTGAGAGTTTAAATTTCTTAATGAGCTTTATTTTTGGATCATCCTCTTCCCTGATGATTCTTATGACCTCATCCAAATTCAAATAAGCAACCATCAATCCTTCGAGGATATGAAGTCGAGCCTCTACTTCATCCAACCTGAATTGAAGCCTTCTAGTGACTGTTTGTGTTCGGAACTCTATCCATTCTGACAGCAATGCCTTGAGATCAAAAACTCTGGGTTTCCCATCGAGTCCAATCAGATTCATATTGACCCTGACATTCTTCTCTAAATCCGTTGTGGCAAAAAGATGTCCCATTAATTCATCGGTATTGACTCTATTAGACTTGGGCGTAAGAACGATACGAATCGGTGTTTCATGGTCGGATTCATCATTGATATCGGTGATTAATGGCAACTTCTTATCTTTCATTTGTGAGGCAATCTGTTCAATAATCTTATTGCCAGAAATTTGGTATGGAAGTTGTGTGATTACAATCTGGGTTTTTTCTTTTTTATACTTCGCTCTAATTTTTATGGTTCCATTACCCGTGGTATAAATCTGTTTCAACTCTTCAGGACTTGAAATCATTTCCCCACCCGATGGAAAATCAGGTCCCTGAAAATTCTTTGTTATTCGAGTCAACTGACCCAATGATATGTCGGGATTTTTAATTAATTTATCCAATAGATAAGCTATTTCTTTGATGTTATGCGGAGGGATGTCTGTGGACATACCCACCGCAATACCGGTGACGCCATTGAGTATAAGATTAGGCAACCTTGAAGGTAAAAATTCGGGCTCCTTCAGTGTTCCATCAAAATTGGGTTTCCAATCGGTCGTGCCTTGACCAAGTTCACTCAACATCAGTTTTGTGTATGCACTGAGTTTTGCCTCGGTATACCGCATTGCAGCAAATGATTTTGGATCATCGTAAGACCCCCAATTTCCTTGACCAATGATCAATGGGTATCGATACGAAAAGTCTTGTGCCATATTCACCATAGCCTCATAGCATGCGCTGTCTCCATGTGGATGATATTTTCCCAAAACATCGCCCACGGTTCTTGCTGATTTTTTTGGTTTTGATTGAGCAGATAAACCCAACTCGGACATGGCAAAAATAATGCGTCTTTGCACAGGCTTTAAGCCATCTCCAATGAATGGCAAAGCTCGATCGAGAATGACGTACATCGAGTAATCAAGGTATGCTTTTTCTACAAACTCACTGAGAGGTTGAGAATCCGATTTTGATCCTCCTTCAGTTTTTTTGAAATCCATTTCTTCTTGTTTACCCATTTATATCTCAGCCAAATTACCTTTTTCTTCGAGCCATTCTTTCCGATCAGCATAACGTTTCTTTGCCATCAGCTTATCCATTAACTCTTCAGTATATGATGCATTATCAATGGTGAGCTTCACAAGTCTCCTTGAGTCTTGAAGCATGGTTGTCTCTCTCAATTGTGCTGGACTCATTTCTCCCAAACCTTTAAAACGAGTGACGGTTTTCTTGGTGCCGGGCTTCTTTTTATCTAGTTTTTTCATAATCGATTCTTTCTCGGCTTCATCCAGGGCATAGTAAACCTCTTTCCCTACATCGATTCTATATAAAGGCGGCATTGAAACGTAAATATACCCATCATCCACTAATTTTCTGAAGTGCCTAAGAAATAAAGCACAAATCAATGTTGCAATATGCAGACCGTCGGAGTCAGCATCTGCAAGTATGCAAATTTTATGATATCTCAAATTACTCAAATCCTCGGCTCCCGGTTCGACTCCCAGTGCTTGCGAGATATTGCTGATTTCTTGTGATGAAAGAAGATTGCTCTCATCCACTTCCCAGCTGTTTAAGATTTTTCCACGCAGAGGAAGGATTGCCTGAAACACTCTGTCTCTTGCTTGTTTTGCTGAGCCTCCAGCAGAATCTCCTTCAACTATGAACAGTTCACAAAGATCGGCTTCATCGCTGGTGCAGTCTGCAAGCTTACCCGGTAAAGTGGGCCCACCTGTCGCCTTCTTGCGCTTTACTTTGACGTTCTTCTTGGCTCTCTTTTGGGCATTTTCAATGGCCCTGGAAACAATTTGATCTCCGGCTTCTGGATGCTGATTCAACCATAACGTGAAGGCATCTTTGATCAGTCCCGTAACAAAACCGGAAACAGATCGAGAACTCAATTTTTCTTTTGTTTGCCCTGAGAATTGAGGATCCTCAATTCTTACGGACACAATGTAGCTCAATCCCATCCAAACATCTTCCGGAGAAAGCTTGACTCCTCTTGGAAGAAGGTTTCGATAATCAGCGAACTCTTTTACAGACTCCGACAAGCCTGCTCTAAATCCAGATACATGCGTTCCACCGTGTTTGGTTGGAATTAGATTGACATAGGATTCATAAATGCCTTCATGATCTCTGTCGGGCCAGGTCATACTCCACTCAAGCTCTTGATCGTCTGAGTTTGCTTTACCGGAGAATGGGACAGATGGAATGCATTCAATGTCTTCAAGCATTTCAACTAAATATTCACTCGCTCCCTCTTGATATTCCCATTCGGCTTTATCTCCTGAAGCCTCATCTTTAAATTTGATCTTCAAGCCAGGACACAAAACTGCTTTTGCGCGAAGATTGTGTTTTATGTCTTCTACTCTGATGTTGGGCGAATCAAAATAAGTTTCATTCGGCCAAAACCGAATGGTTGTTCCAGTGTTTTTCTTTCCAACGCTATCCACAATCTCAAGCTCGGATATTCGATCACCATTGCTGAAGCTCATATTGTATTCTTGACCGCCTCTTTTAATCCAAACCTCTAAATTTTTTGAAAGGGCATTCACAACAGAAACGCCAACACCATGTAATCCTCCAGAGAATTTATAACTTTCATTGTCAAATTTTGCGCCGGCATGGAGCCTGGTTAAAATGAGTTCGACCGCGGGTATTTTCTCTTCCGGATGGTCATCAACAGGCATGCCGCGCCCATCGTCTCTAACTTGCACGGATCCATCTTTATAAAGATTAACCTGAATCATCTTGCAATGACCTGCAATGGCTTCATCAACACTGTTGTCAATGACCTCGTATACTAAGTGATTGGGACAAGCGGTGTCGGTATACATGCCGGGTCTTTTCTGAACCGGCTCAAGCCCACTGAGGACCTCTATGTCTGAGGCGTTATAATCCTTCGTCATGGTCCTTCATTATTCTCGAACTATGAGAATCAATCAAGGTCATTCATTATTGATTTCCTAAATCCTCCGTTGATCACACCAGAGTCAACTGTGTATTCGGGATGATCTATCCCAAAAACAATTGATGTTTCATCGTTGACCCCTCCAGTAATATCAGAACTCAATTGAAATCTAAGGAAATGCACCGATGAGGTTTTGTCATCTCTTGTACGATCTAAATCTTCATCTGAAATGGCATATATCTTCTCATTCTCCCCGATTTGAACCCATATTTGATTTTCAATATTGAGTAAGTGCTGCAATGCATCCTTCCGTTCAACTGGATCTGTATACTCAATCATCATTGTGGCCTTCCAATTGTCTCCATTGGGAATCAGTGGGTTGTAGACTGACAATTCCTCTTCAATGCCTTCCGATTCAAAAATCCTTTCAATTCTGAGCATTTCTTGTATCTGATATTGAATTGTTTTCCTATCTTCAAAAAGTAAACTTACCGCTTCCCCCAATTGCAGTGACCTATGTTTCTTGTGCACAAGGACCTCTTGGCGATACACAACTCTTTGTTGTGCATACTCCTCAAGAGTCATGAGATCTTCTCTGGTTAAATTTTTCATTCAATCATTCTCCATAAGCTTGTCTCAGTAGAGACAAGGGATGATAATACTCTACTCCCTTTGTTTGAATCGAGTCGATTTGCGCTCCAGCCATAGGACAATCTGAAGTGAAACGGTCATAATCACCAGATTCTAGCTTTCGAACAATTGGTCTAGCAATCTTGACCGAGGATTTTCGATATTCTGTTTTGACACCATAAGTTCCATCATGGCCTGAACACTTTTCAAGCGGCGTGACCTTGGTATCAGGAATTAGTTCCAAAACATCTCGGGTTTTGAGACCGATGCTTTGCACTCTCAAGTGGCACGGAACCTGATAGAAAACTGATCCAAGCGATAACTTAAAAGACTTATTCATCAATCCTTGTTTATCCAACTTAAATAAATAATCAAATGGGTCCATGAATGCTTCAGCGACAACTTGCACCTTCTCATCATTAGGAAATAATAAAGGCAACTCTTGCTTGAACATCAATACACACGATGGAATTGGAGATATAATCTTCCAACCTTTTTCCGCCCATTGATGCAATTCAGGCACATTCACATCTTTTGCCTTTGCAACCGATTCTATGTCGCCCAATTCAAGTTTTGGCATGCCGCAGCATTTCTCTGTATCGCTCAAAACAACCGGTATATTGTTCATCTCAAAACACTTGACTGTGTCTTCCACAATCTTTGGATCATTCCTATTTCCATAACACGTTGTGAATAAAACAACGCCAGGTTCTGCGTCTCCATCGATGAAATCTTTTGGATTCTTTATGTGAGACTTAAGCTGCTTTCTTGCCGTGTTTGGGTAAAATTTTGGTTTGGGCGCATCTCTCTCAATTCCAATGGTCTTCTCCACTAAAACACTTCCAAGTTTTGATTGATTAACGGCATTAACGGATTGAGCAATGATTGGAATACCCACAAAACTCCCAAGCTTTTCTGGATTACTCAACACATTGTCTCTCATACTTGTGCCTTTTGTTTTGTGTTTCAGTGCTTTCGCTCTGAGCATCATGTGAGGAAAATCAATATTGAATTCATGTGGAGGCACATAGGGACACTTGGTTTTAAAACACATGTCACATAGGTAGCAGTTATCAATCACATCCCAAAATTTTTCTTCGTCAACCTCATAAGTATCGCCCATGGGAGTTTCATCAATGAGATCAAACAGTTTTGGGAATGCGTCACACAGATTGAAACATCTCCGACAGCCATTGCATATCTCGAAAACTCTCTTGAGTTCATCAAAGAGTGCTTTTGGATCATTGAATGATTCACTCTCCCAATCAACTGGGTGTCTTATTGGTGCTTCTAAACTTCCCTCTCTGGATGTCATTGGAACTTCCTCGGTGGATCTAAATACGGGGGCTCAATGCAGGCCCCCGAATAAAGTTGTGTTGGATTTTTTTCGGATTAGCTGTCTAAGTTATCCAGTGCTTGTTGAAATCTATTCGCATGAGAACGCTCTGCTTTCGCAAGTGTTTCAAACCAATCAGCAATTTCATCGAAGCCTTCATCTCTAGCCGCTTTAGCCATGCCAGGGTACATGTCAGTATACTCATGCGTTTCACCTTCGATGGATGCCTTTAAATTATCAGCAGTGGCTCCCATTGGAAGTCCGGTGGCAGGATCGCCAGTTTCTTCTAGATACTCTAGGTGTCCATGTGCGTGTCCGGTTTCTCCTTCGCCAGTAGATCTGAAAACAGCTGCAACATCATTGTAGCCTTCAACATCAGCTTTGGCAGCAAAGTATAGATACCTTCTATTCGCTTGTGACTCACCGGCAAAAGCATCTTTGAGGTTTTGTTCCGTTTTTGTTCCTTTAAGACTCATTATTTTCTCCTTAACCTTGAAAGTATTTTTTTAGAATGATTCTAATTTTAATAAATAATTGGTTAATTGCAACTCTTTATTATTCTTTTTTTTATATAATTTAGATTGTGAATACCACAAAAAAAAGCAAAAGCATTGAGAGCAAACTGAAAGAGCTTGAAGGTCTTCTGGAAGAATTGGAGTCAGGAAAGCTGGATTTGGATGAGGCCTTAATAAAATTCGAGAAAGGCATAAAACTCTCTAGAGAATGTCAACAAACTTTAGAGGAAGCTGAACTCAAGATACAAGTCTTAATGGACGACGAGCTCAAGGATTCTGACGACTCCCTATCCCAATAACGCTCTTGCAATGAGTATCAGCACAATGGAATAACCTGATGCGATCATATCATCGAAAATAATTCCAAATGCATTCTTATATGCTCTATCGACTTTATTGATTGGATAAGGTTTTACAATGTCAAAAAAACGGAACAATAAAAATGCTGCGATCGCCCAATAAGGATCGGCTGGCAAAACACTCGCAACAAACATCATGCCAATGATCTCATCGATCACAATTTCTGGATGATCGCCTTCACCTAGAATCTTTAAGGTTTGATTCACTGCAATCCAAGCAATGAGTAATAAGACCAACAACAGAAGATAAATTACAAGAGTTGGGAAATAAAAGTGTGCCAGGTAAATGTAAAGACACAGACCAAAACCTGAACCCATCGTTCCAGGAGCCACCGGTATCATTCCAACCCCAAAACCACTTGAGAACAATATGTACGGGTTTTTTAGATCGCTAAATTTCATTGGAGTTAGAAGTGTTCAAAATTATTGGTTTTAACCATATAGTCTTGGTCATTATATTTGTATTCATTTGATGACTTGATGATTCTTCCGACCTTGCTGAGTTTCGTTTCGAAACGTTCCTGCCATTCTTTCTCAAATTTATCCATTGTTCTTTCTGAAATAGTGAAACACAATTCATAATCATCGCCACCCGATAGAGCCATCGAGATGGATTCATCTAAACCGATGCAATCAATCATTTCTCTCCTGATTGGCAATTCATCAATGTTCACTCTAAAACCCAGATTGCTTGCTTTTGTCATTTTTAACAAATCTGATTTAAAACCGTCTGATACATCTATCATTGAAGATGCAAAATCCGATAAGAAGATCCCTTCGTTCACTCTCGGCTTTGGAAAGTTAAAATCTTGGATGAACTGCTCTGGTTTATTTTTACCAGACTTCAATAAATGCAGCCCAAAAGCAGCGCTACCCAGATGGCCCGTAACATATATGAAATCTCCATCATTTGCATTTGCACGAGTCACGTATCGGTCTTTTTTTACAAGGCCCTGAATTGATAGCGAAATCATCTCTGGGCCTTTAATGGTGTCTCCGCCAATAATTGTTAAACCATGTTTAGATGCAAGAGCGCTGGCACCTGACACAAATCCCTCAAGCCATGATTTTTCTGCTTTCGGTAGACTCAAACTTAAGTGTGCCCATTTTGGTTGTGCTCCCATGGCTGCCATGTCACTCAGATTAACCGCAAATATCTTATGTCCGATTGAGTCTGATGCAGTACCAGGTGGGTAATGTGTTCCAACCGTGATCGCATCCAACACTGTAACCAGCTCCATTTTTTGATCAACCTCTACAACAGACCCGTCATCTCCAATTGAAAGTTTTACATCATTTGAAACCGTAGGAGCCATATCCCTGATCAGAGTTATCACATCATCTTCTTTCATGCTTTGTCAGTTCTTGATCGATTGGCAATAGGAATCTAGAACAGCATTGATGTACTGAAAGCTTGTTTCAGCACCAAAAGACTTTGCCAACTCAATCGCCTCATTAATGACAACTGGATTAGGAATATCCATGTTACTGATCTCATAAACTGCAATCCAAAGAATTGCTCTTTCAATTGAATCAATTTGATCAATGGGTCTATCAAGTTGGGGCTTGATACTTTCTTCAATAACTTCTTTAGAAGAAATGATGCCTTGGAGTAGCGACATGAAGTAGTCTTGGTCAATCCTTTTGTATTCTCTGAGATTCGATGATTGAGCCATCAAAGTTTCCACATCATCATCGTTCTTTTGATGTTGGTACAAAACCTGAAGTAAGAGTTGCCTGGATCCTACTCTTCCCTTTCCCTCAAAACGCTTTTCACTTTTCTTGTTGGTCATCACTTCATTATCACTGATTCGTAGCAAAAAATTCATCTGCTTTTTTTACATCTTCATTAATTTGTACAGCAAGCTCATCGAGATTATTGAACTTCTTTTCGCCTCGGACTCGATGCATGAAATAAATCTCCAGGGTTGAGCCGTATATGTCTTTATCAAAATTCAATAGGTGGACCTCTAAAGTCAATGCAGTGCCATTGACCGTTGGTTTGAAACCAATGTTTGCCAAACCATTGCATTCTTTCTCACCGGATCCAATGATTGCTTTGACGCAAAATACCCCTCTCAAGAGAATGTCTCTTTTGCTGATATCAATATTTGCTGTCGGAAAACCGATCGTTCGACCAATTTGATTTCCTTCCATGACTTGACCTAAAACAGAGTAATTTCTACCAAGCATCTGATTGGCAATTTCGATGTCTTGGTTAATGAGAGATTGCCTGATGGCCGTGCTTGATATTTTTTTATCTCGTTGGGTAATGAATTCAATCGGGTCTATGTCAAATCCATATTCATGACCATTTTCTATGAGGGTTTGAACTGAACCCGATCTGTTTTTCGCAAAATGAAAGTCCACTCCCACGACCACATGTTTAGCATTCAGTTTTGCAATGAGATGCCGGGTGATAAATTGAACCGGTGATAAATTCTCCATTTCTTGATCAAAAGGTGGGCAATAAAGAAAGTCAATATGACTATTACTCAGATATCGATGTTTTTCCTCAGCTGTGGTCAATCTGGGTTGAGGCTCACCTTTGCTGAAATACTCATTTGGGGATGGTTCAAATGTAAACAAGACAGATGAGAGGCCGTTCTCTTTTGCATATTCAGTGGTTTTTTTAATCAATTCCTGATGACCCAGATGGATGCCATCAAAAACACCAATACATACAGAAGACCCATTAGGGAATTCATTTGTATCAGAATTGATGCTTCTGGCAATTTTCATTTTGGCCTTTTCCTAGTAAGAATTAATCTTTCGGATAGTGATTGCTACAATTTTTCTAGGAATTCTATCATTCCCAGTACCGCTTCTGTTGATTCAATCCCTTTATTGCCAGAACCCTCGCTAGATCTTTCAATGGCTTGCTCCATTGTATCGCATGTGAGAACACCAAAGCCCACTGGAATATTAAAGTCTAAACTCACCCGAGTCAGTCCTGATGCTGTCTCCAAAGCAATATAATCAAAATGCGGAGTTGCGCCCCTGACTATAGCGCCAAGAGCAATGATCCCATTAGGTTGCTTCTTTTGTGCAACATTCTTGGCCGCCAGCGGAAGTTCGTAAGCTCCAGGTACTCTGAAAATTTCTGGATCAGATTGATATCCATTCTTTTCAAGAGTTTCGACTGAGCTCTTAATCAAACTTTCAACGATGAGTTCATTGAATTGTGCGGCAACGATCGAGATTTTAATTGATGATTTATCCATCTCTTGGTTATTCCTTTTCAATATATTCTGTGATTTCAAGGTCAAAACCAGATATTGCTTGCATTTTTTTGGGCTCACTCAAGACCCTCATACGTTTAACGCCAATGTCTCTCAAAATCTGAGACCCCGTTCCATAGGTCCTAAGAACCGAAGACTCGGCTTGCGCCTGACTCTGCTCGATATCTTCTCTGTCGATTGCCTTGATCATTTCCAAAAAATCTTTCGGCTGTGATGAATAGCAAAGAGCCACCAATACTGCCTCCTTTTCTTTTGATAACTGCTCCAAGGCAGACCTCATAGGCCATCCAAGTGATTGATGATCGATTCCAATCGAGTCACGCAGAGAATTCTCAACATGCACTCTGATAAGCGGATTGGATTGATCGGTTATGTTTCCTTTAACCAATGCAAAATGAACATCTCTGTTGATGTGATCTTCAAAAGTCATTAATTGAAATTTCCCAAATCCTGTTTCGACTTCTTGCTCACTGATTCTTTCAATGGATTGCTCGTTTGAAACTCGATATCGAATCAAGTCGGCTATGGTTCCAATCTTTATGTTATGACGTTTGGAAAACTCTATTAAGTCTGGTCTTCTCGCCATCGTTCCATCATCGTTGAGAACTTCAACAATCACCGCTGCTGGGCTCAATCCTGCAAGTCTGGTTAAATCGCAGCCTGCTTCAGTATGGCCGGCTCTAGTTAATACGCCACCTGGTTTAGCCATCAGTGGGAAAATATGCCCAGGTTGCTTAATGTCTGTTGGTTGTGCGCCTGGTGCAGTTGCCACCCTAATGGTTCGAGCTCTATCATGAGCAGATATTCCTGTGGTCACGCCTTCGCTCGCCTCGATTGAGACCGTGAAGTTGGTTTCCTCTAAGCCGGTATTTTGGGTTGCCATCAGAGGAAGCCTGAGTAGATTACATCTTGATTGGGTGAGGGTTAAACAAATCAATCCTCTTCCATACTTCGCCATAAAGTTAATATCCTCTGGAGTCACTTTATCGGCAGCCATCAAAAGATCGCCTTCATTCTCTCTTTCCTCATCGTCAACAATGATAACCATCTTGCCGACCCGAAGATCAGCAACGATTTCCTGGATGGAGGAAAACTCATCCGCAGTGTCTGTTTTAGTATTTATTGGTGAATCTGTCACTTCAATCAGTCCTTCTGATTTTGTACATAGCGTGCCAACATATCATATTCTATGTTCACTCGAGTACCCTTTTTGAATCCACTGAATGTGGTTTTCTCAAGAGTATGAGGAATGATCATCACCTCAAAACCATCATCAGTGACTCCATTAATGGTTAAACTCACTCCGTTTATCGCTATTGATCCTTTTTTCACAACAAACCTCATGCCCTCTTCGCTCAATGAAAAGTGAAGAATCTTTGTTTGGACCAATTCTTCTATGCTCTCAACTGTGGATACTTCATCGACATGACCGAAAACAAAATGGCCATCGATGCTGTCACCGATCTTCAGTGATTGCTCAATATTAACCACATCATTGATTTCGAGGTCTCCAATGTTTGTGCATTTAAGAGTTTCTGTTGAAACATCGACAGAGAATGAATCTTGATTCAGCAAGGTTGCTGTCAAACAAACCCCATTGATTGCAATGCTGGCCCCTAGATCCAGATCACTCGGCATGAATGCCGTTGTATTAAAATCCATTTTTACAATGGAGTCTATTTCCTTCTTTGAGGATAAAATCGCCTGGCCTTGAACAATTCCACTAAACATCTTTTTTCCTTAGGGTTATTTTCATATCAGTCCCGATCTTATGCAGATCATGTATATCAAAAGAAAATCGATCAGATAGCTTTTCAATCGCTGGGAATACAAACATATCGATTGCATCGGAACCCAGTATGCAAGGAGACATATAAATTATTAATTCGTCAATCAGCCCTGACTCCAAAAGAGCCCCATTCATTTTTGGACCAGACTCTATTAAAACATTATTGATCTCGATCGATCCAAGATGCTCAAACAATGACTCATTTGCTCGGTCTCGATGGATCATGGTCTCACCGGGCAATTGGAAAACCTTCTCATTGCCGCTGCATTTTCCAGACGAATCAACCACAATTCTTAATGGTTGATCATCAGTAGAAAAATTTTCGATTCTCACATTCATTGATGGGTCATCTACAAGAACTGTCTGATTTGAAGTCATTGTCGCACAGCTTCTTGCTCGTAAGTTCTGCACATCTTTACGTGATGCATCTGAGGTGATCCATTTGCTTTCTCCATTGGACAGAGCAATTTTTCCATCCATGCTTGATCCAAGCTTGCTCCGTACGAATGGTCTATTGAATCTCATCCTATGAAAAAAACCGATGTTTAGTTCGCTAGATTCCTCTTCAAGTAATCCATGCGATACCTCAATGCCTGCTGCATTGAGCATATCAATACTTCTACCCGAAACTTCTGGATTCGGATCCATGGATGAAAAAACCACTGCTGAGACATTTGCATCGATCAAAGCCTCAATGCAAGGAGGCGTTCTGCCTTGGTGTGTGCATGGCTCAAGCGATACAAAAACAATGGAGCCTTCTGGATTCAATTCACAATTCTTTAAAGCCATTATCTCGGCATGATCGCCGCCTGCTCTTTTGTGCCATCCCTCACCAATGACCTTGCCTTCTTTCACAATCACACATCCAACGCGAGGATTCGGCTTACATGTATGCATTCCAAACTCAGCAAGCTTTATGGCTCTTTTCATGCATTCTTTTTCTTGCAACTGATTCATGATTCTTCTTCGTCTTGAAAAATTGATATTTGAGATCGGCTATCTTCAGCAGATGGTGTGTCTCTCAAAGATTCAATTTCTTTTTCGAATTCTTCAATGTCTTGGAATCTCCTATAAACTGAGGCATACCTTACAAAAGCAATTTCATCAATTTCTCTCAGTTCTAGCATTACAATTTCTCCAAGGGTTCTTGACTGTATCTCCCTTTCTCCCAATTTTTGAACCTTTCGAATGATTCTTGAAATCAGTTCTTCTATGGACTCAATGCTGATCGGCCTTTTTTCTGTAGCAACAAGAATGCCTGCTCTCAATTTTGATTCATTAAATGGCTCTCTGGATTCATCTCGCTTGATTAATTTTGGTAACACCAATTCTGCTGATTCAAATGTTGTGAATCGTTCACTGCATTCAATGCATTCTCTTCTTCTTCGAGTTTGGTATCCATCACCAGCCAACCTCGAATCAACCACTTTGGTTTCTTGGTTACCGCAGAATGGACAATACATAGAAGTGACTTACTGAAGGTAAACTGGAAAACCTTTACAGAGATCCTTGACTTTATTCTTCACAGACGAAATATTGCTCTCATTATGAATATCGCTCAAAACTTCATGAATTAGATCTATTACGTATTCAGCCTCATTAACGCCAAATCCCCTCGTTGTAATGGCTGGTGAACCAATTCTCAAACCACTGGTAACCATGGGAGATCTTTGGTCATTTGGAACTGAGTTTTTATTCAATGTAATGTTTGCTTCTCCCAATGCTTTTTCGCCATCGGCACCAGTGACTTCAGTATCACTGAGATCCAACAAAAATAAGTGGCAATCGGTTCCGTCTGACACAACTTGATATCCATGTTTTTGAAACCGTGCTGCCATGGCTTGGGCATTTTTAACGACTGTTTGCTGATAGGTTTTAAACTCGGGTTTAAGCGCTTCAGAGAATGCGTGGGCTTTAGCAGCAATAACATGCATCAATGGTCCGCCTTGTGTGCCAGGGAATACTTGCTTATTGATGGCTTTTTGTATTTCTTCATTTTCGCGAGCAAGAATTATACCGCCTCTTGGGCCTCTCAACGTTTTATGCGTTGTTGATGTTGTGACATCTGCAATGGGAACTGGATTTGGATAACAATCACCAGCTATGAGCCCTGCTACGTGTGCCATATCCACCATAAAGTAGGCATCTATTGAGTCTGCGATTTCCCTAAACTTACTCCAATCAACCAACCTTGAGTAAGCAGAGAAACCGGCAACAATCATTTTTGGGCGATGCTTTTCTGCAAGTTCAGAAACCTGATCATAATCAATTCTTCCTGTATCGGGATTGAGACCATATGAAATGAATTCATACAACTGACCAGAAAAATTAACTTTTGCACCGTGTGTTAGATGCCCTCCATCGGACAGGCTCATACCAAGAATTTTATCTCCGTGTTCCAAAAGAGACATATAGACAGCCATATTGGCTTGGGAGCCAGAATGTGGTTGTACATTGGCATAGTCAGCACTGAATAGCTTCTTAACTCTTTCAATCGCAAGCACTTCTGCTTCATCAACATGTTTACAGCCACCATAGTATCTTCTTCCTGGATAACCTTCTGCATACTTATTTGTCAGAACCGATCCTTGGATCTCCATGACCTCAGAAGAAGTGTAGTTCTCTGAGGCAATCAACTCGATATGCTCTTCTTGTCTTGTCTGCTCAGACTCAATCGCAGAAGCAAGTTCTGGATCAAGTTTTGATAATTTTTCTGAAAAAGTCATAAATCCTCACCTATAGAATAGGAATTCTACTCACTTCATGAAAATAGTTCGATGATTTTTATTAAATAATTGGTTAACCGATCCAGTCTCTTGCATTCACAAAGAATCTAGTCCAGGGTCCATGATCCTTCCAATCATCGGGACACCATGAGTACTGCTCGGTTCTCATAACTCTCTCAGGATGAGGCATCATTATTGTTGACCGCCCATCTTCAGAGCAAAAACCAGCAAAGCCTGATTCCGATCCATTGGGATTATCAGGATAGTTAGCTGCCGGTTGACCATAGTTGTCAACATATCTTATCGATACACTCCCTGACTCTATGAGTGTCCTTTTATCATTATCATCAACGTATTGTACTCGTCCCTCGCCATGAGAAGTTGCAATTGGAATCATGGAACCCTCCATCCCACTTAGGAAAATTGAATTTGATTCCAAAACTTCAACCATATTGAGCCTCGCTTCAAATTGCTGAGAAAGATTTCTAACAAATTTAGGCCAATGATCAGCGCCTGGAATTAAATCTCTCAATTGAGACATCATCTGGCAGCCATTGCAAATACCAAGACTGAATGTTTCTTCTCTATGAAAAAAAGACTCAAATTGATTTCTTGCATTCTCATTGTATAAAACTGACTTGGCCCAACCGCCTCCTGCACCTAAAACATCGCCATAGGAAAATCCGCCACAAACCACTAACCCACGATACTCTTCAAGATTAACTAGACCGTTGAGTAGATCCGTCATGTGAATATCATATGCATTAAATCCTGCTTTATTAAATGCCACTGCCATCTCAATTTGACTGTTGACCCCCTGATCTCTCAATATTGCTACTTTTGGGCTCGATTTTGTAAGGCGCTTATAATCAATTTTAGTAGAACCAAAATTGATGATTGGGCTTAAACCAGGATCTTCTTCATCCAACTGCTTCATGAATCCTTGCTTGGCAGTCTCTGGATTGTCTCTGAGCTTCTGCATTTCATAAGACATTTTTGACCAAGCCTTTCTGAGTGCTTTTAATTCGAATGATATAGAGAATTGACCCTTATTCTGGATTGTGATTCGTTTATCTTTAACCACCCCGCCGATTGGATGCGAGTAAATTGATAACGAGGCATCATCCAGTACCCCTAATACAGTATCTATATCCCCTTTATCGATTTGAATAACACAACCGAGCTCTTCAGAAAAAAGACATTTAATTGTCTCTTCATGGCTGTCCGCCTCAAGAGACAACTCCACACCTAAATTCCCAGCAAAAGCCATTTCTGAAACACAGGCAAAAAGACCTCCGTCAGAGCGGTCATGATATGCCTGAATGAGTTCTCTGGACTTCAATGTTGTCACTGCATTAAAAAAATTCTTGAGCAGTTCTGGATCTTCAATATCTGGCGTCTCACCAAAACTACGTTTATATATTTGGGACAAACAGGAACCCCCCATACGATTTTTCCCCTGACCTAAATCAATCAATAACAACATGCTTTCATTGTTATCCCTCAGTTGCGGTGTGATGACATCATTGACATCAGCAACAGGAGAAAACGCAGAGATTACCAAGGACAGCGGCGCAGTGTTAATCAATTGATTGTCTTCATTCTTCCAAGAAGTTTGCATGGACAGTGAATCTTTGCCCACGGGAATAGTAATCCCAATTTTACTGCAAAAATTAATAGAAATAGCCTCAACGGTTTCATAGAGATCTTGCTTAAGTCTGTCTGTCATTATGGAAGACATCCAATTTGCAGACAGCTTAATATCTGAAATATCGCCAATGGGTGCAGATAGAATATTTGTGATGGCTTCACCCACAGCAATCCTTCCTGAGGCTGCAGCATTATGAACAGCAATGGGTGAGCGTTCTCCGATTGCCATGGCTTCGCCCTGGCTTCCAAAATGGTCCTTTAATGTGACTGCCACATCGCTTACCGGAACCTGCCAAGGGCCAACAAATTGATCTTGAGACACCAAACCACCGACCGTTCTATCCCCAATATGGATCAGGAAGGTTTTATCTGCGACAGTGGGGAATCTTAAAGTTTTTAAGCATGATTCTTCGATATCAATCCCATCCATCCCATCATCCATGATCGTTTTTTGGCTTGTCTCAATTTCCAGCTTTGTTTTAGGGGGCTTGCCGAATAAGACATCCATTGGCATGTCTATTGGATAATCATTGAAAACCTCATCTTTCAGTTTCAAATTTCCATGCGTTGCAACTTCGCCAACCAATGCATATGGGCATCGTTCCCTTTTGCAAATTCGATCAAACATTTTTAAGTCATTGGGATGAATGGATAAGACATATCTTTCTTGCGCCTCATTGCACCAGATCTCCAAGGGAGTCATTCCAGGTTCTGCATTATGAATCTCCCTCAAGCTGATGTCTGCAGACATTTTGCTATGATCTGCCACTTCCGGAATGGCATTTGAAAGGCCGCCTGCACCCACATCATGAATGAGTATGATTGGATTGACATCCTCCTTTGTATTTTGAACACCCATGGCAAAACAACGTGTGATGACTTCTTGAGCTCTCCTTTCAAGCTCGGCATTATCTCTTTGCACGGATGCAAAATCCAAGTCACTATTGCTTGCGCCCGCATTCAATGAAGATGCTGAACCACCGCCCAAGCCGATTAACATTGCAGGACCCCCAAGAACAATGATTAAAGAACCTGCTGGTATGTCATTCTTATTGACAGATGAGTCAGAAATATTGCCCATACCTCCAACAATCATGATCGGTTTGTGAAACCCCCAAGATGTATTTACTTGCTCTTTGTTATTTTCCTCAAAGGTTCTGAAATACCCAAGAATATTGGGTCTCCCAAACTCATTATTGTATGCAGCGCCCCCAATGGGTCCATCCAACATAATTTCGAGTGCTGAGGCAATATGCTCTGGCTTGCCAATTGTTTCTTCCCAGGATTGAACATCATTCGGAATAAAGAGATGAGAAACACTGAAGCCAGTTAGCCCAGCTTTAGGCATTGCACCTCTTCCCGTTGCAGCCTCATCTCTAATCTCACCGCCTGATCCAGTTGCAGCTCCTGGATATGGAGAAATTGCAGTTGGGTGATTATGCGTTTCCACCTTGATCATCGTATGTATCTCGTCATGGAATTTTCCGTATTTCTGATCATCGTGATTCGGTAAAAACCAATCTGCTTTACCACCCGAGAACACGGCAGCATTATCTTTATATGCTGAAAGAACATTTCTTGAATTTGACTCATAGGTATCTTTGATCATCTGGAATAGACTTCTTTCTTTCTCAACGCCATCAATGACCCAATCTGCATTAAAGACTTTATGTCTACAATGCTCAGAATTTGCTTGTGCAAACATCATCAGTTCTGCATCAGTTGGGTTTCTATTTAGATTAATAAACTGCTCAAGAAGGTATTCAATCTCTTCATCATTCAATGCCAATCCCAATTCTCGATTTGCAACCATAAGGGCATCTTTGCCATCGGATAAAATATCAATCACTGAGAATGGTTGCGGTTCTAAAGTTGAAAATATCTCTCTCGCTTGACTCAAGTCTGTTATGACTACTTCTGTCATCCGGTCAAACAAAAGATCTATTGCTTCTTGATTTGGCTTTGAATTCAGATCTCTTAATTCAAGAGTGAAAGCGACTCCTCTCTCTATTCTGGAAATAGAACCAAGTCCGCATACTTTCGCAATGTCTGTTGCCTTACTAGACCAAGGAGAAGTCGTTCCAAAACGAGGCAAAATGAATATCTTAAATCCTTCATTTGCTCCCAAAGACCAGTCGGGTCCATACTCAAGGATGGATCCTAAAATTCGATCATGCTTTTCGCTCAACTCATTTTCAGCATCTATAAGATGAATAAATCTTGCGCCCAAACCAATGACATTGGGATCAATGCTTTGCAAGCGTATGAGTAAGGATTCAAGTTTGAATGGGGAGTGAGATGCAGGTCCATCTTTTACAATCATTCTTCTATATCCAAATCAACGGTTCATTAACTTTTTGATTTGTCATCTGGGACAAAAACGGTGTTTGGCATTTGTGTCACATTATCGCCCTCAGCCTTACTCACTTTACTGACTCCTTGTTCGTCCACCTCATCGATTCTAAGAACAGAATGCATTGGGACATAAGTCCTTTTGACTCCCTCAAACTCAGTTTTTATTTTTTCTTCCGATGGGTCCACAACAAGAGATGTTTTTTCGCCAAAAACAAGTGACTCAATTTCAATAAAGCCAAGAAGATTGCTGTTTAAGACCTCGTTTGCATAGAGCTCATAAAGCTTCCCTTGATTGCTAAAGGTTATTTTGTATAACTTTTTTTTCGAGGGCATTTGTTCGAAATATATGTTGGATCAAGTCCCAAATTATACCTTGATTGTAAACTCGTTGAAGAAATATCTTTTTTCTTCAATGTTATTTTTTATAAAATGATTTATAATGATAATGATTATCACTATCACTGTAAAATTATAATGTTGAATGGGCTACAAATATGTCAATAATCATCGACTTAAAACTAAAAAATAAACTCATCGGTTTTTTTGCTCTACTGATCATGATCCAGTATCAAGAAACTCAGGCCGAAATGATTATCGGAACTGGATCTATCCAGCCGGGTGTGGATTTAATTTTCGAAGGTGGGGTCAAAGATGACGTCATGCCAAATCAGTACTTTTTGAGTGAAAGTGAAACGGATGTTCATCTTGAGGTATTAGCCAATTGGTCAAATGAAGCACCCAAGGGCTCCCCAAAAGGTGGTCATGTTGCTTACCTCAATATCAATGCTATATTAATCAATGAGGTGACTGGATCATCAGCAACTCACAAACTCACCCCTCATGTCAACATGTCAGACAATCTGCACTATGCAAAAAATATTAAGCTTCCTGGAAGAGTTAACGAAAGATACACGGTCATTTTCGAAATTCATCCGCCAAAAAATGATGAAGTTGGTATGCATTTTGACTGGAGAAAGGCAGTCGATGACCGGTTGATTGATTCAGAGAAATTCGAATTCAAGAATCTTGATTTTGAAGAAATTGTTTTATCAAAAAGACGTTAAAACAAACATATTAAGTTTTCTTAGGATCAATTAACGTTTATGATCGTTTAGATATTTGCCTAAATACCTATGAAAAGATCTTATCTACTTATCGCCCTCATCATTCTATCTGCCTGTTCTGATTCTGCGGATGACTCAAACCGTGAAATCGATACAGTCATTCTTAATGATCTGATTCAACACTCCACTGAATTTGAGAAGAAAGTCTACTCTTTTGAAAATGGACTGCACATCGCTGTTGGCTATGGCATTGCAAATTCGATCATGGTTGAAGGAGTGGATGGAAATATCATTATCGATGCTTCAGACAGTGTGGCTGAAGCTGAAGAAGTGTATTCATACTTTAGTACAATCAATTCAAATCCTATAAAGGCCATCATTTATACACACAATCATGGTGACCATACCTTTGGTGCTGCTTATTACTATAATCTAGAAGTAGAGAAGCCCATGGTCATCGCTCATGAATCAACGAGCCAATACGTTGAAAGAATTATGGGAATTCTAAATCCAATCATCTCAAAGAGAAGCACAAGAATGTTTGGAACCGACCTCCCATCAGAGCAAGTCATTAATGTTGGTATTGGACCGTATTTGGGTGTCGCTCAGAGTCCAATTGGGTACATCAAACCCACTCTTACTTTTGCTGATGAACTGAAAATAAACATCTCAGGCGTGGAGATCGAACTCTATCACGCTCCAGGTGAAACCAATGATCAGTTGTTCGTTTGGTTGCCTAATCAAAAAGCCTTGATGCCGGGTGATAATATTTATAGAACTTTTCCAAATCTTTATACAATCAGAGGCACGCCTCATCGAGATGTGAAAAGCTGGGTCAAAAGTCTTGATCAGATGCGTGCACTCAAACCGGAGTATCTCCTACCAAGTCACACAAAACCACTGACCGGTGATGCAGTTATGGAGACGCTGACCATCTATAGAGATGCTATACAATATGTGCATGATCAAACCATTCGGCTAATGAATGAGGGCTATACTGCCGATGAAATCTCTCATCTTATTGAATTACCGACAGAGGTATCTAACTCTCCATTTGTGAGAGAGTTTTACGGAACGATTCGGTGGTCAGTGAAGAGTATTTTCAATGGTTATCTTGGTTGGTTTGATGGAAATGTTTCAAACCTAGACCCCTTGCCATCAGAAGAATATGCAAGAAGGCTTGTGACGCTATCAGGCAGCGAGGAGAAACTATTTTTGGCATTGGAGGAAGCGGTTCAAGAAAAAGACATGCAGTGGGCATTGCAACTCAGTGATAGTTTGCTTGCATTGAATTATAAAATTGATTCAACAAACAAGCTTAGACAAGAGGCCATCCAATACATTGGGGGTAGATCGCTTAATCCAAACAAAAGAAACTATTTCCTTAGCTCAGCGAATGAACTGAATCGAAATTACGAGGCGCAACCCTTGCTTCCTCAGACCAGTGAATTACTCAGAGAAATATCCATTGATATGTTTTTTGAAATTCTCTCAGTCAGGCTCAATCCAAAAAAAGCAAAAGGAATAACACAAAGAGTGTGCTTTCTTTTTGATTCCGGTGAGACCAGAACAATAACAATGAGAAATCAAATTGCAGAAATCTCATCGACAAATAAAAATTGTGACATTCAAGTAAAAACAAGCGAACAAACCCTTAAAGAATCGCTTGCTGGTGTCAGAAATCCAGTTTTGAGCGTTGCCTCTGGTGAAATCGATACTGGCGGCCAAAGAACAAAATTTCTAAGCTTTCTTTCCAACTTTACTGAATAAACTCAATCCTACCGTCTCGATTTAAAGAAGTTCTGGATCAGTGCTTTGCATTGGTTTTCCATCACTCCCCCTATTACGGTAATTTTATGGTTTAACTTAGAAGAGTCAGAAAGATCAAAAGCAGAACCTGCTGCACCCGATCTTGGGTCAAACGCGCCAAAAATCAGTGTCTCAACTCGTGCTTGTATGAGTGCACCCATGCACATGATGCAAGGCTCCAGAGTGACCACCAATGTTCCCCCGATTCGATGATTACTCTTTGCCTCTGCAGCAGCCCTTAATACAGCAATTTCGGCATGCCCAGCTGGGTCATTATTTGCAATCGTAACATTCCCAGATTTTGCAATAACCTGATTGTCATTGAAATAGAGTGCACCTACCGGTACTTCACCATTTGCTTCGCTGATTTGTGCCTGATCATAGGCGAGCTTCATCAGTGTTTGCTGGTCATATTTCAAATCTTAGTTTGATCCATGGTCTCAATATTGAGTTGACCCTCAAGACCGGCTGAGCGGTGTTTCTCAGACTCTCTGTAATCTTTGTCAGAGATCATTTTTAACATTGCTTTTTTATTGGGGTACTCTGCAATTGCGACCATGTCCCATAGGTCTTCAACTTCACCAATTAGAAGCCTGCTGACTTCTCCTGAAAAAATGATTTTGCCTCCAACCTTCGGCAAATGCACGGTGCTTACTTCTTTGGCATATATTTTGTAAGCGTCCTTGCCCGTTAGATCTGTTTCTCTTCCATCCTCATACGATGCTTTTTTTTTAAATTTTAATAAGTTCACCATTCGAATGGTCGACTTCGAATCACCGATGAGAAAGCCTGCCATGGAAGTAACATTAGGTCTTAGTTTGTTCGCAACCTTCATATTTTTACCTCAGTAATCTTTAGTAGGCGATGCCATCTTTAATGACGAGCTCAACATTTTCTAAAATGCTGATGTCGTCAATAGGGTTGCCTTTGACCGCAATCAAATCGGCTATTTTTCCATTTTCAATTGAACCGAGCTTGTCGTCAATCCTTAACAACTTTGCAGTTTCCATGGTGGCTGATTGAATGGCCTTCATCTCAGGCATGCCATTTTCAACCATGTAGACAAATTCTTTCCAATTTGTGCCATGTTTTTGAACGCCCGCATCTGTTCCAAATGCAATTTTGACGCCCCTTTTATATGCCTTCTCGAAAGTCTTACTGATTTGAGGACCAACCGTTGCTGCTTTGGGTCTTATAATTTCAGGAAAGAAATTGTCTATTTTTGATTTCTCAGCCACAAACACTCCGGCCGAAATAGTTGGCACATAATAAGTACCATTTTCAATCATAAGATCCATGGCTTCATCATCCATGAATGTGCCATGCTCTATTGAATCTACGCCTGCTTCTATGGCTCTTTTCATCCCTTCAGCACCATGAGCATGAACGGCAACCCACATTCCATAATCTTTTGCTGCGCTCACAACGGCATTAACCTCCTCTTGAGTAAATTGTGGATTATCGCCTGATTTTGCTGGACTCAATACACCACCCGTCACTGTAATTTTTATTCCGTCCGCACCATCTTTGTATCGTTGTCTGACAGCCGTATATACCTCATACGGCCCATTCACGACGCCTTGTTCTGGCAAAGGATATGAGTAATCACCCAAGGCCTTTCCATTGGTAGGGTCAGCATGCCCCCCTGTTGTGGCAATTGTTTTTCCTGCAGCAAATATTCTTGGCCCAGGAACTTTGCCAGCATTAATGGCATCTCTTAAGCTGATTGCGACTAAACCGCTGTCACCAACTTGCCTGACAGTTGTAAAACCTGATTTAAATGTCACCAAAGCGTGTTGCGCAGCAAGTATGGCTTCCATCTCTCGCTCCACCTTAATTGGTGCCTCAGCTTTTGATAAGTACTCACCGCCAAAATGAACATGCATGTCCATCAAACCAGGCATCACTGTGTGATTTCTTAAGTCAATATATTCTTCATAATCACTTGGAGGTATATAGCCTTCTTTCACATCTTCGATGAGGTTACCATCAATCACAATGCTCATTCTTGATTGGGCACGATCGGATTTTCCATCGATGAGTTTACCGGCATGGATAATTGTTTTTGCATCAATACTTAAGGAAACTATCAATATTAATAGAAGTAAGTATTTGTATCTAATCGAAGAAATCATCTAACGCCCTCTCTTTTTTCATTTAAGAGTTTTAATAAAACATAAACCAGTCAGTTTATCTATTTTTTAGATGAAAGGATCATAGGCCCATTGAAGTAAAGCCTGTCTTTGCCTTGGTCGACACCAAATATCATCTTTTTCACAATTCTTACGGATGGCGCCAATATGTCTAGGGCCAAATGCCTTCCAACGTTTGATCTGAAACTCATCAACATCCTCTATCCTTCTGCCCAGTGAATATCTGCAATACCATTGAAACCAGCCAAGTGGGTCTTCAGGAGTAATCCATCTTTTAGCTAACCAAACTGAGATGGGCTGACCTGAGGCTACCTTGAAGTAGTTCAATTCAGCATCAAAGCCCGTTTCACTCATTTTTGCCTTTTTAAACCACTCCATTGGATATTCTGATACATCACCCTTGAAGTAATAGCCTCCAAAAATCCCCAACTCAAGCATTTCTTCTGGCGAAAGTTGAGGGTCAAACCCCTTCATAAGAATCCTGTTCCTACTGAATGGGCTCTGTAACCTCTAGAGGAACCATTACGTGGACAAACTCAGTGTCTTCCCACATTACGTATGGTCCGCCAGCATATGGATCCGTTGGCAAATCCTTGAGAAGATCTTGTG